>Ga0207754_100014_pt1 | contig 250217 bp, 268 predicted proteins | sample A23E1SouthBayCA_FD_187728 | JGI IMG/M metagenome (GOLD analysis project Ga0207754, IMG submission 187728) | Aerobic enrichment media microbial communities from Eden Landing Ponds, California, USA - A23 E1 (SPAdes) | ecosystem: Environmental > Aquatic > Marine > Unclassified | place: Emeryville... | reverse complement strand
GGCGTAGCGCTCGCCCGCCACGTCGAGCACCCGTTCGTCGCCGGGAACCACGTCCGCACCGAGGTAGTACGCCAGCGAACTCACGCGGAAGAGGTCGCCGTAGTCGCGGGGAATCTCGATAGCGACGTCCGTCTCGGGTCGCTCAAAGGCGTCCGGGGCGTCGAAGCCGTCGCCGCGCTCGATGAGCGGCGGGTGGCCGCGCAGCGACGGGAACGACCGCTCCGGGGACGTGGTCTTCAGCGCGGAGCCGCTGAGCGCGACCGCGCGCATCGCGTCCTCGATGTCGTCGCCGATGGTGATGGTGCCGGCAGGGGATTCGTGCAGCGAGCGCGCGCCCAGCCGGAACGTCGTCGCGTCGCCGAAGTCGACGTACGTGGAGTGCTCGGAGCGCCGAATCACGAAGCCGCTGTCCACCACCAGTTGGAGCTTCATCGGCCCCAGCGGGAGGTCAAGCGAGTACCAGCCCGGCGGGTACTCCGTGCGCTGTTGGTTGACTGACTCGCCGACCATCGTCCCGGCCTCGTCCCAGAGGAAGACGTTCACCAGCCGCGGGATTTCGAGTCGCCCCGCGGTGACGGTGACGGCGGTGTCCACGGGGAGGACGAACTCGTCGGCGTCCGCCTCGACGGGGTCGACCATGCGGTCGGTGTACAGCTCGAACTGCGCGTTCTCGATGGGGTCGCGCACGAGGAGGCCGTCCGGGTCGGCGAGCGGTTCGAACGCCGGCCTCATCGCTTCACCCGCGCGTCCCGCCGGTGCGCCAGTCCGCTGGCGGCGTCTCTCCCCGTGCATTCGTGCTCCAGCCTATCGGGGCCGCCACGGTTACGCTGTTCGGTGCCCCGCGTCCGCGCCGCGACAGATGGCGGCGCTGCCCCGACACAGTCCGCGCTAAAGCCGCCTGACAGGTCACTGAGCGCCCACGGCTCGTCACAGGGCGACGCCGCCACCAACGGCATTGTGTCGTAGAGTGGTAGTAGCGCTAATAAAAATTCGGGCGCCGGCGCTCAGTCGATGACCACGAGCACGTCGCCCATGTCGACGCTGTCGCCCTCCTCGACGGCGACCTGCGTGACGGTGCCGCCGTGGGAGGCGACCACGTCGTTCTCCATCTTCATCGCTTCCAGCACCACGAGCACGTCCCCGGGCTCGACCTCGTCGCCCTCTTGGACGTCCACCGAGAGAATCGTCCCCTGCATCTCGGATTCGACGGTCTCGCCGCCGCCCTCCACGACCGTCTCCGAGTCGTCGTCGCCGCCGCTGCCGCCGGCCGGCTCGGGCGGCTGGCCGCCGCCGCTGTTCGCGTCGCCGACCGAGAGCTGTGCCGCGCCGCGCTCCTCGAGTTCGACCTCGAAGCGCTTCCCGTTGACCTCCACGGTGAAGTCGCGCTCGACGACCTCCTCGTCGTCCTCGCTGCCCGCGGGCTCGGTGCCCCACCGCTGTTGGGCCTCGTCGATGCGCTCCGGGTCGAGGTGCTCGTCGAGGTACTTGGTCGTGTGCGTGCCGCCGACGAACGCGTCGTCGGTGAGCATCAGCCGGTGGAACGGCACGATGGTCGGGATGCCCTCGATGTCGTACTCCGCGAGCGCGCGCTGCGAGCGCGCGATGGTCTCCTCGCGGTCGCTGCCGTGCACGATGAGCTTCGCGACCATCGAGTCGTAGTCGGTGACGAGGTCGTCGCCCTGCCGGAGCGCGTCGTCGACGCGCACGCCGATGCCGCCCGGCGGGTCGTACGTCTCCAGACTCCCGCCGGTCGCGGGCGCGAAGTCGTCCGCGGCGTTCTCCGCGTTGATGCGGTACTCGACCGCGTGGCCGTCCAGTTCCACGTCCTCTTGGGCGAAGTCGAGTTCCTCGCCGGCCGCGACCCGGAGCTGGTACTTCACGATGTCGATGCCCGTCAGCGCCTCCGTGACGGTGTGCTCGACCTGAATCCGGGTGTTCACTTCGAGGAAGTAGAAGTCCGCGTCCGCGTCCAGCAGCTCGCCCGCCTCGCGGTCGGGGTCGTCCGCCACGAGGAACTCGAACGTGCCCGCGTTCGTGTAGCCGGCGGCGTCCGCGCCGCGGCGCGCGGCCTCACCGATTTGCTCGCGGAGGTCGTCCGTGAGCGCGGGGCTGGGGCCCTCCTCGATGACCTTCTGGTGGCGTCGCTGCAGCGAGCAGTCGCGCTCGCCGAGGTGGCGGACGTTCCCGTGCTCGTCGCCCACGATTTGGACCTCGATGTGCCGGGGGTTCTCGAGGTAGCGTTCGAGGTAGACGTTCGCGTTGTCGAAGTACGCCTCGCCCTCGCGCTGCGCGGACTCGAACTGCTCTTCGGCCTCCTCGGCGCTCCTGACGATTTTCATGCCGCGGCCGCCGCCGCCGCCCTCCGCCTTGATGGCGACCGGGTAGCCGTGCTCGTCGCCGAACTCCGCGACCTCCGCGGCGGACTCGGCGGGCTCGGTGGTCCCGGGGACGATAGGCACGTCGGCGTCCCGCATCGTCTGGCGGGCCTTCGTCTTCTCGCCGAGCTGCTCCATCGCGGCCGCGGACGGCCCGACCCACGTCACGCCCTCGGTGTCCTCGACCTTCCCGGCGAACTCCGCGTTCTCGGCGAGGAAGCCGTAGCCCGGGTGGATGGCGTCGGCGTCCGCGCGCTCGGCGGCGTCGATGATGGCCTCGTGGTCGAGGTACGAGTCAGCCGCGCGCGCCGGCCCGACGTTGTACGCCTCGTCGGCGTACCGGACGTGGCCCGAGTGCTTGTCGGCGTCGCTGTAGACCGCGACCGTCTCGATACCGAGTTCCTCGCACGCCCGCATCACGCGCACGGCGATTTCGCCGCGGTTCGCGACGAGAACCTTCTCGAACATTCTTGGGAGACCGTTCTGCGGACGCCCTACTCATACTATCGGTTCGGAATCGCTGGCCCCACCGCCGCCCCCGCCCCCGAGGAACGCCACCGTCTGTGCGACGACCTCGCGCTCGCGGTCCGCACCGCGGAACGAGTGGTCTTCGCCCTCGCGGACGACGAGAGCGGCGTCGGGCGCGGCCTCGACGATGCGGCGGGCGTGGTCGAGCGACCGCACCTCGTCCTCGTCGCCCTGCACTACGAGCAGGACGGCATCCAAGTCGGCGAGCGTCGACGGCGCGATTTGGCGGCGTTCGGGCGCGTCCTCCATCTCCCCGAGGGGCACGGCGAGTGAGTCTGAGACCGTCTCCTCGTCCCCGAACGTGACGAACGCGGGCGCCCAGAGCGCGACCCGGTCGAACGCCGCGAGGTCGTGCGTGAGCGCGACGCCGCCGCCGAAGCTCTTGCCGACGAGTCCGAGTTCCGTGCAGCCCGCGGCGCGCAATCGGTCGACGGCCGCGTCGATTTCGGCGTGAATCTCGGCGACCGTCTGCGCCATGAATTCCTCCGCGGTCGGCCAGCCGTCGAACCGCAGGATGTGGCTGCCGTCGTCGGCGGCCGCGGCCGCGAACCGGTCGAAGATGTCGCCCCACGGGCCGTGGCCCGCGCCCGGGAGGACCACCACGCCGCGGCCGTCGGGCTCCTCGGGGAGCGTCAGTCGCGCCTCGTACTCGTCGCCGTGCGCAGTCAGAGCGAACGTCTCGGCGGACATCCCCCGAACCCACCGCGGGAGGCGAAAAAAGTGTTCTCCCGAGTTCGCAGAACCCGTCGCAGCGGCCGCGAATCGTCAGTAGGATTGAGTAGCTGGCGCGAGCCACGACGGGGTATGGTGGACATCTCGACCGTGGTGTTCGCCGTGGTCTTCGGTAGTGTCGGGCTCTGGAGCGCGAGCCGGCTAGCGTCGGTGCTGGGGACGTACGTCGCGGTCCGCCGTGCCGCCCCGGAGTCGCCGGGGAGCGTCCACGAGGGCCAGCAGCTCGCCGTCGCCGGCGACATGTTCGTTGAGCGGCCGGCGGCGGCCGCCGACCGGCTGTTCGACGCCGAGGAGCCAGTCGGGGGGTACGTGTGGCGCGCCGGGTTCGACGACGCCGGCCGGTACACGTACGACTTCGACCGCGGCGAGTTCCGGCAGACCAAGAACACGTTCGCGTCCGGCGTCGAAACGGGAGCGTTCGGCGTCGAAGCCGGCGGCCGTGAGTTCGCCGTCGACCTCGACGCGGCGGCCGACGGCTACGACGCCTCGACGCTCGCCGGCCTCGACGTCGGCGACCCGAAGTCGAACGTGTCGCTGCCGTTCGTGCTCACGGACTACGTCTGGAGCGTGCCGAACCTCGACCTCTCCGAGCGCCCCGGCGGCAGCACCGCCGACCGCCTCGCCGACATCGTGGACGTGCACGCCGACGGCGTACAGGCCGAGAACTTCTTCGTCGACGCGCGCGGCTTGGCGGTCGGCGACGACTGCTACGTCAGCGGCGAGGTCGCGGTCGAGGACGGCGTGCCGACGCTCACCGGAACGGACGCGACGCCGCTGCTCGTGGCCGACGGCGGGTACGCCTCCTTCCGGCGGACACTCAGCGTCCGCGCCGCGGCGTACGCGCTCGTCGCCGCGGCGATAGCGGGTGGATTCTGGCTGTTCGTCCTGTGACCGCGCGTCAGAACCGGTCGCGGCGGCCCGCCGCCGTCCACGCGTCCGTCGGCGCGCCGTCGGGAACGCGACCACTCTGCCCGTCGAGCGCGTCGAGGCGGCCGGCGAACGTCCACTTCTGGCCGTCCCACGTCTCCTCGTCGTCGGCGGCGGCCGCGGCTTCGGCTTCGCGGCGCGCGAGGTGCGCGCTCACCGCGGCCGCGATGGCGGCGGCCTCCGCCTCGGTCGCGTCGTCGGGGACGGAGATGTCGTAGTCGGCGGCCATCACAGCGGGATGTTGCCGTGTTTCTTGTCGGGCGAGTCCTCGCGCTTGGACTTGAGCATCTCCAAGTCCTGAATCAGGCGCGGCCGCGTCTCGGTCGGCTCGATGACGGCGTCGAGGTAGCCGCGGTCGGCCGCCGTGTAGGGGTTGGCGAACTCCTCGCGGTACTCGTCGATGAGCTGGTCGCGGAGCTCGTCGGGGTTCTCGGCCTCGTCAAGTTCCTCGCGGTAGAGGACGTTCACCGCGCCCTTCGGCCCCATCACGGCGATTTCGGCGGTCGGCCACGCGTAGTTCACGTCCGCGCCGAGGTGCTTGGACGCCATCACGTCGTACGCGCCGCCGTAGGCCTTCCGCGTGATGACCGTCAGCAGCGGGACGCTGGCCTCCGAGTACGCGTAGAGGAGCTTCGCGCCGTGGCGGATGATGCCGTTGTGCTCTTGGTCGGTGCCGGGCATGAACCCGGGCACGTCCACGAACGTGACGATGGGGACGTTGAAGGAGTCGCAGAAGCGCACGAACCGGCTGGCCTTCTCGGAGGCCTCGATATCGAGGGTGCCGGCGCTGACGCGGGGCTGGTTGGCGACCACGCCGACCGAGCGGCCGTCGAGGCGCGCGAACCCGACGACGATGTTCTTCGCGTAGTTCTCTTGGACCTCGAAGAAGGAGTTCTCGTCCACGACGCTGCCCACCACGTCGGTCATGTCGTAGGGCTTGCGGGGCTCGTCCGGGACGATGGTTTCGAGGGCGTCGTCGCGGCGCTCGGGGTCGTCGTAGGGCTCGACCCGCGGCGGGTCCTCGACGTTGTTCTGCGGGAGGTACGAGAGCAGGCGCTTGATGTTGTCGAGGGCGTCCTCCTCGGTGTCGCAGGCGAAGTGCGCGACGCCGGACTCCGAAGAGTGGGTGGTGGCGCCGCCGAGCTCCTCGAAGCCCACTTGTTCACCGGTGACCGTCTCGATGACGTCCGGTCCCGTGATGAACATGTGGCTGGTGTCTTTCACCATGAAGATGAAGTCCGTGATGGCGGGCGAGTAGACCGCGCCGCCCGCGCACGGCCCCATAATGGCCGAAATCTGGGGGACGACCCCGGACGCTTTCTCGTTGCGCGTGAAGATGTCCGCGAACCCGCCGAGTGCGTCGACGCCCTCTTGGATGCGGGCGCCCGCGGAGTCGTTGAGCCCGACGACGGGCGCGCCGACCTCCACGGCCTTGTCCATGACCTTCGTGACCTTCTCCGCGAACACCTCACCGAGGCTGCCGCCGAAGACGGTGAAGTCGTGGGCGAACACGAAGACGGTGCGGCCGTTGACCTCGCCGTAGCCGGTGACCACGCCGTCGCCGGGGAGCTGTTTCTCCTCCATCCCGAAGTTGTGGCTGCGGTGGGTGCGCAGCTGGTCGAACTCGTTGAACGTGCCGTCGTCGAGGAAGTAGTCGATGCGCTCCCGGGCGGTCATCTTCCCCTTCTCGTGCTGGGACTCGATTCGGTCCTCGCCGCCGCCGAGGAGTGCGCGCTCGGTCTTCTCGCGCAGTTCCTCGATGCGCTCTTCCATCGTCATCTGATTACGCGTGGTTTCCGCGACCGGCGGCAAAAGGATTCCGAGACGACCACAGGCGCGCTGGCGGGTGCTTATAGGACCGACCGGGAGCGCCGCAGGCCGACGAACGAGACGACCGCGACCGCCACGGTCACCACGAGGAACACGCGCGTCTGGTCGAACGTGACGCCGAGCAGCGACAGCGGGCCGACGGCGACGCCGAGCGCGCCCGCGAGCCCGGAGACGAACGTGAAGATGAGGAACACGGGGATGGCGACGCCGACCGCGTACAGCCACGGGGTCGCCACGGACTGCGCGAGCGAGCCGGCGCCGCGGCGGAACTCGTCGACGGCCGCCGTGCCGAGCACCCAGCCCGCGAACAGCAGGAAGCCGACGAGCCCGCCGGTCAGCAGGAGGTCGACAACGGGGCCGGCGACCGTGCCGAAGACGCCGGCGTCGAGCGCGCAGACGCTCCCGGTGACGGCGAACACGACGAGGAGGCCGGCGACCGCGCGCCGCCGGGAGACATCGTACTCGTCGACGAGGAACGAGACCGGGATTTCGAGCATCGAGATGGAGGAGGAGAGCGCGGCCAGCAGGACGACGCCGAAGAAGACGACGCCGACGACTTGGCCGTAGGGGAGCGCGGCGAACGCGCCCGCGAGGCTGACGAACAGCGCGCCCGGGCCGCCGGAGCCGGCGCCGCTGCCGAGCGCGAACAGGATGGGGAAGACGACGACGCCCGCGAGCACGCCGACGAGCGTGTTGAGGACGGCGATGGCGGCGCCGTCGGTCACCAGCGAGCGGTCCTCACCGAGGTAGGAGGCGTAGGTCAGCATCGTGCCCGCGCCCAGCGAGAGCGTGAACAGCGCCTGCCCGGCGGCCTGCGGGAGGATGTCGAGGAAGTTCGCGCGCAGGAAGCCGATGTCCGGCGAGAGGAAGAACGCGACGCCCTCGGCGGCGCCGTCGAGGGTGAGCCCCCACGCCGCGAGCGCGACGAGCAACACGACGATGGCGGGCATCATCACCTTCGTCGCCTTCTCGATGCCGCGGCGGACGCCGCGGAGCACGACGAGCGCGGTGAGCCCGAGGAACAGGAGGTGGAACCCGACCGCGTCGAACCCGTAGCTGATGGCGCCGAAGTGCGCGCCGGGGTCGGCGAAGTACGCGCCCGTGAAGCTCTCCGCGAAGTAGCGCAGAATCCAGCCGCCGACGACGCTGTAGAACGAGAGGAGGACGACGCCGGTGACGACGAAGACGTGCCCGAACGCCGACCAATACTTCGAGTCGGAGAGGTCAGCGAGCGCGCCCACGGGGTTGCGTCGGGAGCGCCGGCCGATGACGAACTCCGCGAGCAATCCGGGCACGCCGACGAGCAACACGACACCGAGATAGACGAGAAGGAAGGCCGCACCGCCGTTTTCGCTTGTCATCCACGGGAACCGCCAGAGGTTCCCGAGCCCCACGGCCGACCCGACGGCCGCGAGGATGAACCCGATTCGTGTCTGCCAGGACTCGCGTGTCATTGGCACGCCGTAGCAACCCCCCGCATTTGAGGGTTGCGACTGACGAATCGTCAAACCGTAGAAGACACCCGCGAACGACGCTAAAAGACCGTTATAGAACTGTGGGTCGGTGCCAAAATCGCGGCGCCGGTGACAGTTCCTAGAGGCCCGGAATCGGGGGCGCGGCGTAGATGTCCGTGACGCCGAGGTACAGCGTCACGAAGACGCCGACGAGCACGTACGTCCGAATCGACCACAGCCAGACGGTGGCGAACGTCTCGCCGCCGCTGGTCCCCTTCTTGATTTCGTCGACGGCGTGCGGGCCGTACACCCACCCGACGAAGATGACGCCGAGCAGCACCGACAGCGGGAGGAGGACGCTGTACGCGAGCGTGTCGAACCAGCCGAGCCACGCGGTGTTCCACGCGGAGAGCGTGCCGAGCACGAACAGGCCGCCGGCGAACCCGAACGCGGTCGCGGGACGGCTGTAGCCGTAGTTGTCGACGACGTAGGAGGTGACGACTTCCAGCAGGCTAATCGCCGAGGAGAGCGCGGCGATGAGCACGACGACGAAGAACACCGCGCCGAGCGCCTGCCCCGCGGTGCCGAGCTCCGCGAACACCTGCGCGACGGCGACGAACAGCGCGCCCGGGCCGCCGCCGGCGGCGGTGTCCGGGACGCTGCCGAACTGCACGAACAGCAGCGGGATGACGACGAGGCCGGCGAGCAGGCCGACCGCGGTGTTGAGGACGACGACGAGGCTGCCGTCCGCGGGCAGGCTGTCGTCCTCGCCGAGGTAGGAGGCGTACGTAATCATCGCGCCCATCCCCAGCGACAGCGAGAAGAACGCCTGACTCACCGCGAACGGGACGACGCTCCCGAGGTTGTTTGCGAGGTAGTCGAAGTCCGGGGAGAGGTAGTAGCTGTACGCGGCCGCGGAGCCGTCGAGGGTGAACGCGTAGACGGCGAGCGCGACGAGCATCACGACGATGGACGGCACCATCAGCTTCGTCGCCTTCTCGATGCCGTCCTCGACGCCGAACGCGACGATGCCGGCGGTGACGGCCATGAAGACGGCGTGGAAGGCGATGGCCTCCCAGCCGGCGGAGACGGCGCCGAAGTAGGCGGCGGCGTCACCGAAGTACGCGCCGGTGGCGCTGCCGAAGATGTAGCGGATGACCCACCCGCCGACGACGCTGTAGTAGGAGAGAATCCAGAGGCCGGTGAGCAGGCCGAGCGCGCCGACGACCGTCCACGCGGGGTGTTTCAGGCGGTCGAACGCTTCGACGGCGTTGATGTTCGCGCGCCGCCCGACGACGAACTCCCCGAGGATAGCGGGGAGGCCGATGAGCAGCGCGGCGAGCAGGTAGACGAAGACGAACGCCGCGCCGCCGTTGGTCCCGGTCTTGAACGGGAACTGCCAGATGTTGCCGAGCCCGACGGCCGACCCGACGGCCGCGAGGATGAATCCGAGTCTCGTTGCCCAAGTCTCTCGTTCTGCCATGGTGTACCACGCCGTACCCGCGCCGCCGATTAAAAAGCGTACGGTTTGCGAGCGCGGACCACGGCACCAGCTGGCCCGAGAACGCCCGTCGCCGCGGGCGGCTCGCTCGGGGACGTGCACTCCACGAGGCCGGTAGCGGCGCCGAAACAGCCGAAATCAGATGCCGGCGGGTCGCGTCGCCGGGCCGACCGCACGAAGGCGGCAGTGGTGAGTGAGAAGGGTTGGCTTTATGCGAACCCGCGACAGCCTTCCGAGTGCAAAATGAAGCTCCACGAGTATCAGGCGAAGCAGGTCTTCGCCGAGGCGGGCATCCCGACCCCCGGGTCGACGCTCGCCACGACTGCCGACGAGGTCGTCGAGGCGGCCAGTGACCTCGGCTACCCCGTCGCTGTGAAGGCCCAAGTACACGTCGGCGGCCGCGGCAAGGCCGGCGGCATCAAGCTCGCCGAGAACGAGACCGAGGCCCGCGAGGCCGCCGAGGACATCCTCGGCATGGACCTCAAGGGGTACACGGTCGACAAGGTTCTCGTCGAAGAGGCCGTCGACTTCACGAACGAACTGTACGTCGGCGTCACGATGGACCGCGGCGAGGGCAAGCCCGTCGTGATGGTCTCCGAGAAGGGCGGCGTCAACATCGAGGAGGTCGCCGAGGAGGACCCCGACGCCATCGCGCGCGAGCACGTCGACCCCGCGTTCGGCCTCCACCCGTATCAGGCGCGGAAGGTCGTCTACGACGCGGGCATCCCCCGCGAGGTCGCGGGCGACGTCGCGTCCATCCTCACGACGCTGTACGACCTCTACGAGGACCGCGACGGCAGCGACGTGGAAATCAACCCCCTGATGGTCACGGCCGACGACGAGGTCATCGCCGCGGACGCCGTGATGAACATCGACGAGGACGCGCTGTTCCGCCAGCCCGAACTCGCCGAGATGGAGGAGGAGGCCGCCGAGGACGACCTCGAAGCCAAGGCCAACGAGTACGGCTTCGACTACGTGCGCCTCGACGGCAACGTCGGCATCATCGGCAACGGCGCCGGCCTCGTGATGACGACGCTGGACCTCGTGGACTACTACGGCGGCAAGCCCGCGAACTTCCTCGACATCGGCGGCGGCGCGAAGGCCGAGCGCGTGGCCAACGCCCTCGACATGGTGTTCAGCGACGAGAACGTCGACAGCGTCGTGTTCAACATCTTCGGCGGCATCACCCGGGGCGACGAGGTCGCCAAGGGCATCAACACCGCGCTCGAACAGTTCGACGAGATTCCCAAGCGCGTCGTCGTCCGGCTCGCCGGCACGAACGCCGAGGAGGGCCGCGAGATTCTCAACGACGAGCTGGTGACCGTCGAGGAAACGCTCGAAGGCGCCGTGCAGCGCGCCGTCGAATACGCTGACACGGAGGCAGAACAATGAGCATTCTAGTCGACGACGACACCCGCGTCGTGGTACAGGGCATCACCGGCGGGGAAGGGAAGTTCCACGCCGAACAGATGATCGAGTACGGCACGAACGTCGTCGCTGGCGCGGTCCCGGGCAAGGGCGGCCAAGAGGTCGCCGGCGTCCCGGTGTACGACACCGTCCACGACGCCGTCGACGAGGAGGACGCCGACGCCTCCGTCATCTTCGTGCCGCCGGCGTTCGCCGGGGACGCCGTCTTCGAGGCCCTCGACACGGACCTCGACCTCGCGGTCGCCATCACCGAGGGCATCCCCACGCAGGACATGGCGAAGGTGAACAAGCGCCTGCAGGAGACCGACACCCGCCTGCAGGGGCCGAACTGCCCGGGCATCATCACGCCCGGCGAGGCGAAACTCGGCATCCTCCCCGGGAACATCTTCTCGGAGGGGAAGGTCGGGCTCGTCTCCCGCTCCGGCACCCTCACCTACCAAGTCGTGGACTCGCTCACGCAGCGCGGCATCGGCCAGACCACCGCCATCGGCATCGGCGGGGACCCCATCATCGGGACGGACTTCATCGACGCCCTCGAACTGTTCGAGGCCGACGAGGAGACCGAGGCCGTCGTGATGTGCGGCGAAATCGGCGGCGAGGACGAGGAGGAGGCCGCCGAGTACATCGCCCAGAACATGGACACGCCCGTCGCGGGCTTCATCGCGGGCCGCACCGCGCCGCCGGGCAAGCGCATGGGCCCCGCGGGCGCCATCGTCTCCGGCAGCGGCACCGGCACCGCCGAATCCAAGATCAACGCCCTCAACGAGGCGGGCGTCCCCGTCGGCGACACCCCCGAGGAGGTCGCCGACAACATCGAAGACCTGCTGTAGTCGGTCCCGCCGGTTTTCTTTCGCGTCCCAGTAGCCGACAGCCGCGGCTCTCGGAACTGACGCGCGAGCACGAGCAGGGCGGCGTGCGCGCGAATACCCCCGTAAACTGTCCGAACTCGCGTTAATCGGCGTGAAACGACGGCGACGGTGTCCCCGGTTTATGCTGTCGTCGGTCGAACGCCGGAACACGATGACGACGACCGCACCCGACTCGGCCGTCCGGGAGTTCTGCCAGCGCTGCGAGCGCGCGACCCGCCACGCGGTCCGCATCGAACTCCGCGTCGAGAGCCCGGACGCGGACAACCCCGGCTGCTCGCGGGAGCCGTACCGCGTGAGCCGGTGTCTGGTCTGCGACGGCACCGACGCGCGCCGCATGAGCGACGCCTGACGCCAGCGAAACGCCTACGTGTCGGCGCCGGGACCACCGAGTGAATGGAGACCACCCACCGCGTCCACGTCGGCGACGCCCGCGACCTCCCGCTCGCCGACGACGCCGTGGACCTCGTGGTCACGTCGCCGCCCTACCCCATGATTTCGATGTGGGACGACGTGTTCGCCGCGCTCGACCCCGCCATCGGCGACGCGCTCGACGCCGGCGACGGCGACCGCGCCCACGAACTCATGCTGTCAGTGCTCGACGACGCGTGGGCGGAACTCTCGCGCGTACTCGCCCCCGGCGGCATCGCCGTCGTCAACGTCGGCGACGCCACGCGGAACCTCGGCCGGTTCCGCGTCTACGACAACCACGCTCGCGTCACCGATGCCTTCCAGTCGCTGGGCTTCGACCCGCTGCCGGGCGTGCTCTGGCGCAAGCCCGGCAACTCCGCCGCGAAGTTCATGGGCAGCGGGATGGTGCCGCCGAACGCCTACGTCACGCTCGAACGCGAACACCTGCTCGTGTTCCGGAACGGCGAGCGCCGCGAGTTCGAGCCGCGCGCCGACCGCCGCTACGAGGCCGCGTACTTCTGGGAGGAACGCAACCGCTGGTTCTCGGACGTCTGGGACGACCTCAACGGCGAGCACCAGACCCTCGCCGACCCCGAGCTCCGCGAGCGCTCCGCGGCGTTCCCGCTGGAACTTCCCTACCGCCTCGTGAACATGTACTCCGTCTACGGTGACACCGTCCTCGACCCCTTCTGGGGGACCGGCACGACGAGTCTGGCGGCCGCCGTCGCGGGCCGCCACTCCGTCGGCGTCGAACGCGACGACGACCTCGCGGACGCCTTCGCCGACCGCATCCGCGACGCCCCCGAACTCTCCCGCGAGGTCGCCGCCCGCCGCCTCGGCGACCACCGCGCGTTCGTCCGCGACACCGACGACGACCTCCAGTACGCCGCCAAGCACTACGACACGCGCGTCCGCACGAAACAAGAACGCGACATTCGCTTCTACGAAGTCACCGACGTCGAACCGACGCTGGACGGCTGGACCGCGACCCACGAACCGTACGAGGAGTGAATGTCGTCGGAGCGGCACAGCTTCGTGGTGAGAGTAGCAGAGAAGTAAGCCGGGGCGGAGTTGAACCGAAAGAAGACTCGCTACGCTCGTCTTCTAGGGTGCAACTCCTTCCGACCGCACGCACCCTCGAACGACGCGAACGACACACCAGTCGCTCGCGGTCGTTGTTTCGGGAGAAGTGGGTCGGGGCGGAGTTGAACCGCCGACCTGCTCCGTGTGAAGGAGCCGTCATAACCGGACTAGACCACCGACCCGTGCAACAGGTAGTATCCGCAGGCCGCCATTAAGACTTGCGTTTAGCGCTCACCGTCGGGGACGCATCGAACGGCGAGTCGACGGCCGCCACCGATAGATTTTAGTTGTTTTGGGCATACCTAAAAACCGAGCGGCGGACGCCGCCGGCCGTCCGTCCGCGTCTGTCCCAGCCTGTCACCCGTCGGCACCAACCGCGTCCCGCACCGGGACGAAGGCATCATCTCGTCCGCGCGCCGTCAGTACGACGGCGACTCCTCGCGGACACCCGCTTGTGCGTTCGCCAGCCGCGCGAACACGAACAGCGCGTCCGAGAGCCGGTTCAAGTACGCGACGGCGGTCTCGTTGACCGCGTCCTCGTGGTTCGCGAGCGCGACCGCGCGGCGCTCGGCGCGCCGGCAGACCGCCCGCGCGTGGTGGAGGCTCGCGCCCGCGTCGCTGCCGCCCGGGAGGATAAACGACTGCAGCGGCTCCAGTTCCTCCTCGCAGGCGTCGATCCACGCCTCCACTTCCTCGACGTGCTCGTCGCGCACGACCGGGTCGTCCTCGTCGGGCTCGGGGTTCGCCAAGTCCGCCTGCACCACGTGGAGGTGGTTCTGCGCGGCTTCCAGCCACTCGTCGAGTTCGTCGACGCCGGTCGGCCGCACCGTCCCGAGCAGGGCGTTCACCTCGTCGACGGTGCCGTAGGCCTCGATGCGCGGGCTCGTCTTCGACACCCGCGTCATGTCCCGGAGGTCCGTCTCGCCGCTGTCGCCACGGCGCGTGTAAATCTTCATGCGAGGGTTCGCTCGACGTACGCCACGATGTTGTCGCTCTCGGCCATCGTCACGCCGTGGTCGTCGTCCACGAGCACGGGAACGCCGCGCTGGCCGCTCACGCGCTTGACCTCGTCGCGCTCGGAGTGCATCGCGCCCACCCACACGGTCTCGTAGTCGACGCCCGCGTCGTCGAGGGCGTCGGCAGCCTTCTCGCAGTACGGACAGCCGTCCAGCTCGTAGAGTGTCACACCCATACCCTGCCTTCGCGGGGAGCACCCAAAGTAGTTGGTCCCGAACGGTTTTGCCCCCCGGGGTCGTGGCCTCGGGCGTGCCACCGAACCTCTTCGAGACGACGTTCGCCGTCGGCGAAGTCGTCGCCGCAGAACCGTTCCCGGAGGCCCGCAAGCCCGAACTCGCCAAGCTCGACGTGGACCTCGGCGACGAGGTCGTGCAGTCGGCGGCCCAAACCGGTTACAACTACGACCCCGAGGAGCTCGTGGGTCGGCAAGTGCTGTGCGCGACGAACCTCGGCACCGTCAACATCGCCGGCTACGAGTCCGAGGTGTTGACCGTCGGCGTCCCCGACGACGACGGCAACCCCGTGCTCGTCGGGCCGGACGAGGACGTGCCGCTGGGCGGCGAACTCTACTGACTACTGGTCGCCGGCTTCGACGACCTCGTAGCCGACGTTGCGCTCGCGCAGCGGGTCGGTGTGCTCGGAGAGCCGGTCGGTCGTCGCCACGAGCAGCACGGACAGCCCCTTGCTGGCGGCCTCCGGGACGGCCTCTGCGGTGCCAAAGCGGATGTCGGGCTCGACGCCGGCGTCCCGCACCGCGACGAGAGCTTCGACGCCCGCGGCCGCCACGCGGTCGTGGTCGCCGAGGCGAGCGTCGACGGCGTCCTCGGCGAGCGCGCGACTGCCGCCGTCCCGCACGGTCGGCACGGAGAGGACGGTGACCTCGCCGGGCTGGTAGTCGAGCATCCCCTCGAACTCGGCGGCCCCCACGTCCTGCCCGGGTTCCGCGTCGGTGACGGCGACGGCGGTGGCGCTGCCGACGTCGCCGGGGGTGGCGTGCATCACGCCGTCGCGCATCGCTAGCGACACGCGCTCGCCCTCCTCGATTTCGGCGGTGGCGATGGCGGTGTCCACGTCGACTTCCTCGATGACGTTCTCGGAGACGTACTCGACGAACGACCGGAGGTCGTCGGTCTCGGAGATGAGCCAGTCGACGCCCTCCTTGGTGACCTCGTAGCGGCCGCGCCCGTGCTTGCGCACGTGGCCGTCCTCGACGAGATCGCCGAGGTAGTCGCTGACGGCTTGGGCGGTGACCCCGATTGCTTCCGCGATTTCGCGCTGGCTGACCGCGGGCTGGCGCTCCGCGATTTCGACGAGAATCTGGTAGCGGGTGGCGTTGCGCTTGCTCCGGAGGACCCCCAGCTCCCCGACGGTGCTCGAATCGCTCATTACCGCGAGTAGAGGCGTCCCGAGTTCAAGTATCTTTGTGCAAATCGCGCCCTCGGTTGCGCTACCGGCCGTTTCCCGGACCGTAACGAAACTCCGCTTTCCCTAATTCAACCAAAATTGTTTTAGGCGCTACCGCTGTTGTGTTCGGTGATGGCTCAGACCCGACTCCCGAACGACGCCAAAGCCGGACCGACGAAACCGGAGGTGCGAGCCGTTCTCCGGGCGAAACTCGCGCTCGGCCCCGACGACCACTTCGCCGAGGTCGGCTCCTGCACGGGCGCGGTCACCGCCGAGGCCGCCCGCGACGCCGGCCGCGTCACCGCCGTCGAGCGCAAGGCCGAGCGCGTCGAGACCACCGAGCAGAACCTCGCCGCCAACGGCCTCGCGGACGCCGTCGACGTGCGCCACGCCGAGGCTCCCGACGGCCTCCCCGACGACGCCGACGCGCTGTTCCTCGGCGGCAGCCGGAACTACGAGGTGATCCTCGACCACGCCGTCGAGACGGGCGTCGAGACGGTCGTGATGAACGTCGCCCGGCTGGAGGTCGCCGGCGACGCCACCCGGGCGTTCCGCGAGCGCGACCTCCTCGACGAAGTGGTGCAGTTGCAGGTGAGCCACGGCTACGAGCTCGCGGGCGCCACCTCCTTCGACTCGGAGAACCCCGTCTACATGCTCGTCGGCGGCACCGACGCGACGGAGGGGCAGCGGTGACCCTCTACGGCGTCGGCCTCGGCCCCGGCGAGCCGGACCTCGTGACCGTGCGCGGGAAGCAGGCGCTGGACGCCGCGGACGTGGTCTACTCGCCGGGCCGGCTCTCCCGGACGGTCGCCACCGAGCACGTCCCCGAGTCGCGCGTGGGCGACCTCGACTTCCCGATGACCCGCGACCCCGACGCGCTCCGCGAGGCGTGGCGCGAGGCCGCCGCCGAAGTCGCGCCGAGAGCGCGCGACGGCGACGCCGCGTTCGTCACGCTCGGCGACCCGAACGTCTACTCGACGTTCGGCCACCTCCGCCGCACGCTCGACGCCTTCCACCCCAACGTGGACGTTGAGGTCGTCCCGGGCGTGAGCGCGGTCACCGCGTTCGCCACCGCGCTCGGCGTCGAAATCGACGCGGGCGCGGGGCTCGCGCTCCGCGAGGCCGCCGGCGGCAAATCCCCGACCGGCCCCGACCGGATGGTCCTGTTCAAGGTCACGGACGCGCCCGCGACCCACGAGGGCCTCGTGGACGCCGGCTACGACGTGACCTACGGCCGGCGGCTGTTCATGGCGCAGGGCGACGAGCGCGTCACCAGCGACCCCGCCGAGATTGCGGACCGCGACTACTACACGCTCGCGTACGCCGAGCGCGCGGACTTGCAGAAGGACCGCCCGACCGCGTTCGAGGACGCGCGCGACGCCAACGGGTCAAGCGGGGTGGCGGGCGGTGACTGACGACCCGCAGGCCGCCATCGACGCCGCGAGCGAACAACGCGAGCGCGGCCGCGACGCCCGCGTCTACGAGCACACCGCCGGCGACGTGCAGGACGGCATCCCGTTCATCGGGGCGGGCCCGGGCGACCCCGGCCTGCTCACGGTCACGGGGAAGGACCTCGTCGAAGACGCCGACCTCGTCGTGCACGCGGGGTCGCTCGTGAACAGCGAACTCTTAGACGAGTTCTGCGCGGACGCCGAGACCGTCTCCTCCGTCGGCAAGGACCTCGAAGAGTTGATTCCGCTGATGCGGGACGCCCACGAGGACGGGCGGACAGTGGTCCGCCTGCACAGCGGCGACCCCGCGATTTACGGCGCGGCCCTAGAGCAGATGGACGCCCTCGAACAGGAGGGTGTCCCGACGTACATCGTCCCGGGCGTCACGTCCGCGTTCGCCGCCGCTGCGACGCTGCGGACGCAACTCACGCTGAACGGGACGGCGAACCACGTGGCGTTCACGCGCCCGCAGGGCCGCACGCTCGACGCCGAAGACGACCACGTCTCGGAGTTCGTCGGGATGGGCGACGTGACGACCTGCATCTATCTCGGGACGCACGCCATCCCCGACGTGATGGATCGTCTCCTCGACGACGGCCGCGACCCGGACACGCCCGTCACGGTCGTCTACCACGCGTCGTGGCCGGACGAGGACGTCATCGAGGGCACCGTCGAGACCATCGGCGAGCAGGTCGCGGACGCGGGCTACCGCGCGTCCGCGCTCGTCGTCATCGGCGACGCGGGCGCCGGCGCGAACTACGACCGGTCGTATCTCTACGGCGACTGGGCGAACCGCGGCGACAGCGAGGCAGACGACTAATCATGAGCACCGACAACGACACCGACGACTCCGGAGCGCACTGTTCGACCCCCGACTCGGACGGCGAGGTCGCCGAGGACATCGCCATCGTGGCGTTCGAGCGCAAGCTCGACACCGCCGAGGATATCGTCGCGGGCATCGGCGACCGCTACGACTCCATCGAGATTCTCGAATACCACAGCGACGTGTTCGCCGAGCACTGGGGCGAGTACGACTGCTTCGTCGGCCTGATGGCCTCGGGCATCGCGATGCGGAAGACCGCCGGCCTGCTCGACGACAAGTGGGAGGACCCCGCGGTCGTCGTCGTGGACGAGGAACTCACGTGGGCGATTCCGCTCACGGGCGGCCACCACGGCGCGAATCAGGTCGCAGACGACCTCGCGTCGATGGGCGCGGTCCCCGCGATGACCACCGCCAGCGAGGCCGCGGGCGAGCAGGGCGTCGAGGAGCGCGCGAAGGCCCTCGACGCGCACGTCGTGAACGGCGACTCGACGGTCGCGACGAACCTCGCGGTGCTCGACGGAGAACTCGGGCCGGTCGCGCGTCTCGATGGTCCCGCTGCCGTCCTCGCGGACGACGACGTAACCGTCCTGAAGCGCAACGGCGACGACGGCGTCGTCCTCGGCACGGGCAGCGTCGCCGGCGCGAAGAAAGCGCAGTTCCTCGACGCGTGGGAAGCCAGCCTCGACGGCACCGACTACGACCTCGGCGACGTGGAGTTCGTCGCGACGGGCACCCGGAAAGCCGACGAAGCGGGCCTGCTCGCCGCCGCCGAGGAACTCGATTTGGGCGTCGTCTCCTTCGAGAAAGAGACGCTGGAGGACCACGAGGGCCCGACGCCGTCCCGGTCGAAGGAGCTCATCGGCTGGCCGGGCATCGCCGAGGCGTCCGCCATCGCGGGCGGCCGCGAGCACGAACTGCTCGCCGAGAAGGAGCGCTACGAGGAGGCGGTAACGGTGGCGGTCGGCAAATGAGCGGCGAGGCCGACCAGCGAGAGGCCTCGGGACGAACGAGCGGTGAAACCGCGAGCACCGACGCCACAACCACTGACACCGCCGACTACGGCACGCTGTACGTCGTGGGCATCGGTCCGGGGCTCCCGGGCGGGATGACCCAGCGCGCGAAGGACGTGGTGCGGACGGCGGACTGCGTGGTCGCGTCGAACCTCTATCAGGAGTTCCTGCGGCGGGACGGCACGCTCCCGCCCGAGGACTCGGGGGAGCGCCCCGAACAGGAGGTCGTCCGCTCGACGATGGGCCGACAGGTCGAACTCGCGCGCGAGGCCTTCGAGCGCGTCCGTCGCGGCGAGGACGTGGCGCACGTCTCCGGCGGCGACCCGAACGTCTACGGGAAGTCCGACTTGGTCTACCTGATGGCCGAGAACGAGGAAGCGTACGACGTTCCCATCGAAATCGTGCCGGGCGTGACGGCGGCGCTGGGCGGCGCGGCGAACCTCGGCGCGCCGCTGTCGAACGACTTCTGCACGATTTCGCTCTCGGAGAAGTGGCGCGGCTGGGACGAAATTGAGGAGAAGCTACGCGCCGCCGCCATCAGCGGGTTCGTCGTCGTCCTCTACAACTGCTGGCGAGACTACGAGCGCGCCGTGCGCGTGCTCCGCGAGGAGCGCGCCGACGACGTGCCCGTCGCGATTATCAACGACGCGGGACGGGGCGACGCCGGCCGGAACACCGAGGGAGAGACGCACACCGTGACGACGCTCGGCGAGGTCGCCGACCACGACGAGAAGGTCGGCGGTATGGGCACCTCGATTCTCGTCGGGAACCACGAGACGGAGGTATGGGAGAACGACCACCGCGAACACCTCGTCACCCCGCGCGGCGGGCGTGACGTGGAGGACTTTTGATGAGCACTGACGACACCACTACCGAGACCGAGGTATCGACCAGCAACTGCGGCGCAAGCGCGAGCGAGACCACCAGCGAATCGAACTGTGGCGGGGCCAGTAGTTCGGACTCGTCCTCGTCGTCCTGTGGGGCGTCCTCCTCGACCGAGGAGAAAGTCGGTTCGACCGTCGAGGACTTCGACGCGGAGCCCGGGCAACTGACCGCCGTGGGGCTCGGCCCGGGAGAGCCCGAGGGGATGACCGAGCGCGCGAAGGCCGCGCTCGCGGACGCCGAGCACATCGTCGGGTACACGACGTACATCGACCTCATCCCGGACGCCATCACCGGCGACGCCGACGACATCTACGACACGCCGATGTGCGGCGAGGTCTCCCGAACCGAGGAGGCCATCGACCGCGCGCTCGCGGGCAACGACGTGGCTATCGTCGGGAGCGGGGACCCGAACGTGTACGCGCTGGCGGGGCTCGCGCTCGAAATCGTGGAGTCGAAGGGCGCGACCGCCTCGGCGCTCGACTTCGAGGTCGTCCCGGGCGTCCCGGCCGCCCAGTCCTGCGGGGCGCGGCTCGGCGCGCCGCTCGTGAACGACTCCGTGAGCGTCTCGCTGTCGGACCACCTCACGCCGATGCCGGAAATCGAGTCGCGGCTGCACGCCGTCGCGGGCGAGGGGTTCACCATCTCCATCTACAACCCGTGGAGCCGCAAGCGCCGCGAGAACTTCCAGAAGGCCTGCGAGATTCTGCTCGCACACCGCGAGGAGGACACCCCGGTCGGCATCGTCCACGGGGCGGGCCGCGAGGACGAGGAGGTCGAAATCACGACGCTCGGGGAGCTCGAATCGTACGGCGAGACCGACCTCGTGGACATGACCACCACCGTCGTCGTCGGCAACGAGGACACGTACGTCTTCGACGACCGGATGGTCACCCCGCGGGGCTACGAGACGAAGTACGACTACTGATGTACCGAGTCACCATCGACCGCGGCGCCTGCGACGGCGTGTTCGCGTGCCTCGCCCGGGATTCGCGGTTCGTCGAGGACGACGACGGCCTCGCCGCGCTCGACGCGGACGGCGGCACTATCGAGCGAACCGACGGAACCGTCGTCGGAACGTTCGAGGACGACCACAGCGACGACGCGGAGGCGGCCGCGGCGGCGTGCCCGTTCGACGCCATCACCGTCGAGGAGGTGGAGGGATGAGCGCCGACAACGCCGACGCGGACCCGCCGGACTCCGCGCTCGCCGCCCACCCCGAGACGGCGTACTTCTGGGGACACGTCGCGGGCGCGGGCGAGCTGTCCGACTCCTGCGTGACCGTCGAGACTGGCGACGAGGCGGCCGCCGACCGGCTCGCGGCAATCGCGGGCGGCGAGCGCACCGACCACCGCGTCCGCGAGCGCGAGTACGCCCACGACACGTCGGTGACGCGCCGCGAGGACGCGTACACGGTACAAGTGTTCGGCGACCTCGCGGGCCGCGCCGCGGCAGCGTTCGGCCTCCCAATCTCAGGCGAGGCGGGCGGCTACCGGCTGGACCCGCTCGCGGTCCACGACCGCCAACTGCTCCGCGGCGTCGTGGAGTCCTGCGGGACGGTCTGCTTCAAGTCCTCTTCGGGCACCGTCGGGCTCTCAGTCGTCCACGGGGACCGCGCGCTCCTCGACGCCGTCGGGTCGCTGCTCGACGGCGCGCCCGTCGACGCGCCGTACGGCGAGCCCGCCGAGGCGTCCTCCGGCTACTACTTCAGCGTCGAGGACGACGCCGTCCCCGAGCTGGGCGCGTGGCTCTACGAGGGCAGCGAGGCGTCCGGGCTGTTCGCGCCGTCGCGCCGCCGGAAGCTCCGGCGGAGCCTCGAAGAAGCCGAGGGCGTGGACGCAACGCTGGCGGTGGAACCGTGAGCCGCACCGACGCGCCCGCGAGCGGCCTGAACGACGAGGCCGTGCTGCTGGTCGGCCACGGCTCCCGGCGCGAGGCGTCGAACGAGCAGGTGCGCACGCTCGCCGCCGACCTCGAAGACCGGCTCGGCGTGCCCGTCGACGCGGGCTTCCTCGAACTCGCGGAGCCCTCCATCGAGGACGCAATCGACGCGCTCGCGCCCGCCGTCTCCAGCATCTCCGTCGTCCACCTGTCGCTGTTCGCCGCCAGCCACGTCAAGAACGACGTGCCCGCGGCGCTCCGGCAGGCGCGCGCCGAGCACCCCGACGTTGCCTTCGACAACGGCTCGCACCTCGGCGTCCACCCCGCCATCGTGGACCTGCTGGACGACCGCGCGGCGAGCGTTGAGGCCGACCTCGGCGTCGACCGCGAGACCGACGACGTGGCCGTCGTGCTGTGCGCTCGCGGGTCCAGCGACCCGGACGCGAATGCCGACGTGCACAAGCTCGCGCGCCTGCTCTACGAGGGACGGGCGTTCTCGCGCGTGGACGCAACGTTCATCGGCGTGACGGAGCCGACGCTCGACGAGACGCTGCACGACGTGGCGAAACACCGCCCGGACGCCGTCGTCGTCGTGCCGTACATGCTCGGCGACGGCGTGCTCACGGGCCGCATCCGGGACGGCGCGGCGGACTTCGACGACGAGTACCCGTACGTCGAGGCGGCCTGCGGCGACCCGCTGGGCACGGACCCGCGCCTGCTGGACGTGCTCGGCGACCGCTGGCAGGAGGCCCGCACGGGCAGCGTCGAGATGTCCTGCGACACCTGCAAGTACAAGGTCGAACTCGACGGCTACGAGGCGGACGTCGGCGGCGCAAAGGCGATGCTGCGCGCGCTCGACCACCGCGAGGCCCACTCCGACCGCGAGAACGTCGCCGACGACCCGCACGCCCACGACGCGCCAGCCAAGCACGTCGCCGTCTGCACGAACCAGACGTGCGCCGCGGACGGCGCGCCAGCGGTCCTCGAACGCCTCCGACAGGCCGCCCGGGACGCCGACGGCGGGAACGTGCGCGTCACGCGCTCGTCGTGTCTCGGCCAGTGCGGCGACGGCCCGAACGTCGCCGTCTACCCCGAGGGCGTCTGGTACCAGCGCGTCCAGCCCGAGGACGCCGACCGCATCGTCGCCTCGCACCTCGACAGCGAGCGCATCGTCTCCGACCTCGACTCCCAACTGCTATGACCTGCCACGAACTCGAAGCCCTGCGACTCGGCCTGATGAACGTCCTCGGCACCGACGACCGGAGCGCCCGCGAGCACGCCGAGAAGGAACTGGAGGGACACCTCGACGGCCCCATCGAGGGGCTGGCGACCGCCGACTCGCTGTCGGAACTCCAACGGCACCTCGATGCGGCGCTCGTCGACCTCGAAGAACAGGTCGCTACCACCGACGCGAGCGACCCCGACTACGACTACCTCCGCGGCCGCCTCGTCGCGGTCCGGGACGCCGAACGCTCGCTCGCCCGGGTCGCCGACCACGGCGACTCGCTGCTCGCGGACCTCGGCGAGACCCACCACTCGCTGCACGACGCGTTCCCCGCCGACGGGTAACTGTTCTCGCCGTCAGTGCTCGTCGCTCGCGGCGCGGACGGCGGCGTCGATTCGCTCCGGCGTCAGCGCGTCCAGCGGCACGCGCTCGCCGCCGGCCGCCCGCACCACGTCGCCGACGAGGCTCGCGCGTCCGCCGTCGCCGGCGTCAACGACGAGCACGTTCGCGTCGCGCTCGGCGAGCGCGCTCGCGGCCTCGCGGGTGTCCGCCGTCGGCGCGTCGGTGCCGGCGTTCGCGCGGCCGTCCGTGACGACGACGACGACCGCGGCGTCCGGGTCAGCCCGCGAGAGCACGTCACCGGCCGCGCGCAGGCCGGCGGGCAGCGGCGTGCGGTCGCCCGTCGGCAGCGACTTGAGGTGGCGGGCGGCCAGCGGCACGCTGTCCGTCGGCGGCAACACCACGTCGGCGTCCTCGCCCGCGAACGTGACGACCGCGACCTCGTCGCGGCGCTCGTAGGCGTCCCGCAGCACGTCCAGCGCGACGCCCTTCGCGGCGCGCATCGGCCCGCGCATCGACGCGCTGGCGTCCACCGCGAACACGACGAGCGCGCTCGCGGCCCCGGCGCGCACGGACTGCCGGAGGTCGCGCTGTTCGACGCCATCCGCGCCCCGGGCCGCGGCCGCCCGCACCGACGCCGCCGGGTCCACGCTGTCCGTCCCAGAGGCGCGCTCGGTCCGCACGCGCGCTCCCCGGCCGCTCGTGCTCGCGTCGGCGCTCGCGCCGCCAACCCCTGACGGGCGCTCGGCGTCCGGCGGCTCCGTCTCGGGCGCGCGCCCCTCGCCCGGCTCGGCGGTCTCCGAGCGCGGCTGGCCGGGGACCAGCGGCGCGGCCTCCTCCTCCTCGTCGCCGTCAGTCTCGGTATCATCGTCCGCCTGCGCGTCTGTTCCCTGACTTTCCTCGCCAGCGTCCGAGTCCGGGGCCTGTGGGGAGTCGCCGCCGGAGTCGTCGCGGTCGTTCTCCGGTTCGCAGTCGCGGCTGTCGTCCGTCTCCTCGTCGTCAGTGTCGGCGTCAGCGTCGTGATTGTCGTCCGTGTCGTCGCCGGTCTCGTCGCCGGCGTCCGTCCCGTCGTCGGTCGAATCGCTTTCGCCGTCCTCGCCGTCCTCGAAGTGGTCATCGACCACGTCCTCGGGATCGGGTGCGTCCTCGAAGGGGCGGGACTGGAGGCGGTGGGGGAGCGCGAGTTCGGCGGCGCGCTGGACGTCGCCTTCCGTGACCGTCGGCCGGCCGTCGAGCGCGGCGAGCGTGCGCGCGGCGCGAGCGGTGGCGATGTCCGCGCGGTGGCCGTCCACGCCCGCGTCCCGGCAGAGTTCCGTAATGTCGCGGAGCAGCGAGTCGGGGAGGTCGACCTCGGGGAGGCGGTCGCGGGCGTCGAGGAGGCGCTCGCGGACCGCGTCGGTCTCGTCGGCGTAGTCGCCGTCGAAGCCGTCGAGCGCGCGGGAGACGATTGCCGCGCGGTCGTCGAGGTCGTCGCTGCCCGCGACCGCGACCCGGAGGTCGAAGCGGTCGCGGAACTGCGGGCGCAGCTCGCCCTCCTCGGGGTTCATCGTGCCGACGAGGGTGAACTCGGCGGGGTGGGTGGCGCTGACGCCGTCGCGCTCGACGCGGTTGACGCCGCTGGCGGCGGCGTCCAGCAGCACGTCCACGAGGTGGTCGTCGAGGAGGTTCACCTCGTCGACGTAGAGGAACCCCCGGTTGGCGGCCGCGAGTAAACCGGGGTCGAACTCGGCGTCGCCGTCGAGAGCATCGGCGACGGAAATCGAGCCGACGACGCGGTCGCGGGACGCGCCCAGCGGGAGCGTGACGAACGGCACCGGCCGAGTTTCTACCGGCGGGTCGTCGCGCTCGCGGCAGGCCGCGCACTGGCGCTCGGGGTCGTCCGGCGGACAGCCGTAGGGGCAGTCGGCGACGGCGCGCTGGTCGGGGAGCAGGTCGGTGAGCGCGCGGGCGGCCGTGGACTTCGCGGTGCCCTTCTCGCCGACGGCGAGGAGGCCGTCGAGGTCGTCGTTGGCGGCGACCGCGAGCAGCGCGTCCTTGAGGTCGCGCTGGCCGACGACCGCCGGGAACGGCGGCCCGGCGCGTCCCGCCTGCGATAGCTTTTTGCCCGTTCCTAAATCAACCATAGTTGTAATACCGCAACCGAAGTTTAACACACTTATGCCTCAAATTGCACTCTACACCGCGACCGAGAACGAACTCGGCTCGATGCAGGCGGCCGCCGAGCGCGTCGACGTGGACCTCCGCGCGCGCTCGGAGAGCGACCTCGCCGACGAGACCGACGTCGAGGCGTTCATCGACGCCGCCAGCGACGCCGACGCTGCCGTGTTCTGGCTGCACGGCGCCGAGGACAGCATGCCCGGCTACGACCGCGCGACCCGCCGGCTCGCCGACGCGGGCGTCCCGCTCGTCGTCAAGTCCACGGGGGACGCGTACGCCGTCGAGGACACCACCGTCGCCGCCGAGGACCGCGAGACCGTCTACGAGTACCTCGAACGCGGGGGCACGGCGAACGTCGCCAACTGCCTGCGCTTCCTCGCGGACCGCTACTCGCCGGCCGACCGAGGGTACGATGACCCCGTCGCGCTCCCCACGGAGGGCGTCTACCACCCCGACCACCCCGGCGCCGAGTACGACGAACTGCGCGCGACCTTCGACCCCGAGCGGCCGACGGTCGCGGTCTGGTTCTACGAGTCCCACTGGACCCACGAGAACACCCGCTACGTCGACGCGCTCGTCCGCGCGCTGGAATCACAGGGCGCGAACGCGCTCCCAATCTTCTGCAACCCCGCCACGGACACGGACGAACAAGAAGACGCCGAGTGGGTGACTGATATGTGGCTCTTAGAAGACGGCGAGCCGGTCGTGGACGCCGTGGTGTCGTCGTTCATGTTCTCGCTGTCGATGGACGAGCGCGGGCGGTCGGCCAGCGACGAGGGGGACTCCGCGGAGGACGTGTTCCTCGACCGGCTGGGCGTTCCGGTGCTCCAGACGGTGACGACGATGCGCTCGCGCTCCCGCTACGAGCGCGCGGACACCGGCGTGATGGGCTTCGAGTTGGCGCTCTCGGTCGCGCTCCCGGAGTTCGACGGCAACGTCATCACGCACCCGATTTCTGGGAAGGAGCGCACCGACGACGACGCGGGCATCGGCTCCGCCCCCAAACAGCACTTCCCCATCGCGGACCGCGTCGAGCACGCCGCGAGCCTCGCCGTGAACTGGGCGCGCCTGCGGTACCTCGACAACGACGAGAAGCGCGTCGCCGTCGTGCTCCACAACTACCCGCCGAGCGACGACGGCATCGGCACCGCGTTCGGCCTCGACACGCCCGAGAGCACGGTGAATCTGCTCGACGAACTGGACGCGCGCGGGTACAGCTTGGGCGAGAAAACGCCGCCCGAGGGACAGGCGCTCATCGAACAGTTGACGAGCCAGCTCACCCTCGACGACCGCTGGGTCGCGCCCGAGGACGTGCGCGAGCACAGCGTCGACGTGGTCTCCACGGACGAGTACGCGGACTGGTGGGCGGACGCCGACCCCGAGTTCCGCGAGAACGTCGCCGCGGAGTGGGGCGACCCGCCCGAGCGCCCGTTCGCGATTCCGGGCGTCGAGTACGGGAACGTCCTCGTGACCGTCCAGCCGCCCCGCGGGTTCGGGATGGACCCGGAGAAGGTCTACCACGACAGCGACCTCCAGCCGCCCCACGACTACTACGCGTTCTACGCGTGGCTCCGCGAGGACTTCGACGCGGACGCCGTCGTCCACCTCGGCACGCACGGGAGCTTGGAGTGGCTGCCCGGGAAGACCGTCGGCCTCGATTCGGCGAGCGCGCCCGACGCCCTGCTCGGCGACCTGCCGAACGTCTACCCGTACATCGTCAACAATCCGGGCGAGGGCACGCAGGCCAAGCGCCGGTCGTACGCCGCGGTCGTGGACTACCTCACGCCCGTGATGAGTAACGCCGGCACGTACGACGAGCTCGCGGAGCTCGAAGAGCTCGCGTCGCGCTACCGGGAGGCCGGCACGGGCGCCGGCGCCGACAGCGAGGACCACCTCGCCGAGCGCATCCGCGAGCACGTCGACGACCTCGACCTCGCGGTCGAACTCGGCATCGCGGGCGAGATTTCCGAGAAAGCGGACGTTCGCGGCCCCGAGGAAGCCGGCACGTCGCTCGCGGACGGCGAGGTGGCAGGTGACGAGGTAGACATCGAGGAACTGGTCGAGCGCGTCCACGAGTACGTGACGGACGTGAAGACGACCCAGATTCGGCTGGGGCTGCACACGCTCGGCGAAGCGCCAGACGGCGACCGCCTCGTGGAGTATCTCGTGGCGCTCACGCGCCTCGAAAACCCGGGCGCGCCGTCGCTGCGCGAGTCGGTCGCGGGCGTGCTCGGCGTGGACTACGAGGCGATGCTGGAGTCCCCGGGCGAGTACAGCGAACAACTGGGGATGACGTACGCGGCGGCCGCCGACGAGGTGTACGAGACGAGCGTCGACCTCGTGGAGAAACTGGCCGCCGAGGGCTTCGACGTGCCCGCGTCGAACGTCGAAGGTGAGGCCGACGACGAGGTGAACATGAACCTCCTCGTCGTGGACATCGACACGCTCGGGGACGCGCGGGCAAAATCCGGCGCGCACGACGACCTGCGCGAGGTGCTGGCGTTCATCTGCGAGGAGGCCGCGCCGCGGGTGTTCGGCGCCGAGTCCGAGATTCCGCAGACGGCGGACGCGCTGGACGGGGAGTACGTCGAACCGGGCGGGAGCGGCGCGCCCACGCGGGGCGGTGTGGACCTGCTCCCGACGGGCCGGAACTTCTACACGCTGGACCCGCGGAAGGTGCCCGCGAAGACGGCGTGGGACGTGGGGAAGGAGGTCGCGGACGGCATCGCGGAACGGCACAGAGAGGAGAGCGCGGCGCGAAGCGCCGCGGAACAGTCGAGCGGGGAGCACAGCGAGCCGCGAGACGAGGGCGAGTACCCCGAGGAGGTCGGGGTGGTCGCGTGGGGGACGCCGACGGTGCGGACGCGCGGGGAGACCATCGCGCAGGCGCTCGGGCTGATGGGCGTGCGGCCGGTGTGGACCGACGCCGGGCGCGTGGACGACGTGGAGCCGATTCCGCTCGACGAACTCGGCCGCCCCAGAATCGACGTGACGACGCGCGTCTCGGGGCTGTTCCGGGACGCGTTCCCGCAGGCGGCGGGCGTGATTCACGACGCCGTCGAAGCGGTCGCGGACCTCGACGAGTCTCACGAACAGAACTACGTGAAAAAGCACGTCGAGGAGGACGCCGCCGAACTCGAAGCGGAGGGCGTCGAGGACCCCGAGGCGGCCGCGAAGCACCGCGTGTTCACGACGCGGCCCGGCGGCTACGGCGCGGGGACGAACAAGGCCGTCGACGAGGGCGAGTGGGACGACCGCTCGGACCTCGCCGAGGTGTACGTGCAGTGGGGCGGCTACGCGATGGGGTCGCGGGGGAAGGTCTCCGAAGCCCACGACGCCTTCGAGCGCCGCCTCGGGAGCGTCGAGGCCACCGCGAAAATCGAGGACACGATGGAGCAGGACGAGTTCGACTCCTCGGACTGGTACGCGTTCCACGGCGGCTTCATCACGGCCGTCGCCGAGGAGTCCGGCGAGGAGCCCGCCTCCTACGTCGGGGACTCCAGCGACCCCGACAACGTGGACGTGTACACGAACGAGGAGAAGGTGCGGAAGGCGATGCGCGCCCGCGTGCTCAACCCCGAGTGGCTGGACTCGATGGAGGAGCACGGCTACAAGGGTGCTGGCGACCTCTCCTCGACGGTCGACGTGACGCTCGGCTGGGACGCCACCACGGGCGTCGTCTCGGACAGCCTCTGGGCGTCGGTCGCCGAGCAGTACGCCTTCGACGAAGACAGGCAGGAGTGGATGCGGGACGTGAACCCGTGGGCGCTGGACTCCATCACGGACACGCTCTTGGAGGCCATCAAGCGCGGGCTCTGGGACGCCGACGACGAGACCGCCGAGCGCCTGCGCGACCTGAATCTGCAGGTGGAGGGCGACTTAGAAGCGAGAACCGGCGACTCGCCGGCCGCGAACGCGGAGGTGTCCTCGGATGACGACTGACGGGGACTTCGAGGCGTACGCGGACCTCGGCGCAACCACGGAGAACGCGATGGACATCGCGGAGACGAGCATGGACCGAGTGCGCGAGCTGGTGCCCGACGAGACGCTCGCGGACCGCGTGCGCCAGAAGTCCGTGCACGCGACCGGCGACCCCGAGTTCCAGCACCTCGTGCGGTTCACCGGCAACGACGACGCCGAGCCGGTCCGCGCGGGCGCCCGAGCGGTCCTCAAGGAAGCCCCCATCGTGACGGACATCACGATGGTGAAGGCGGGCGTGACGGGCCGCGGCCACGACTGCGAGGTGCGGAAGGCCATCGGCAACGGCGCCGACCTCGCCGCGGAGACGGGAATGACGCGCACGGCCGCGTCCGTCCTCGAACTCGACAGGGAGGGCGTCTACGACGGCGCCATCGCGGTGGTCGGGAACGCGCCGACGGCGGCGCTCGCGCTCGCGGACTGCATCGAGGACGGCACGCGGCCCGCGGTCGTCGTGGCGACGCCGGTGGGCTTCGTGAAGGCCGCGGAGAGCCGCCATCGCCTCCGCGAGGTCGCCGCCAAGCACGGCGTGCCCGCCATCACGAACGTCGGGCGGCGCGGCGGCAGCGGGCTCGCCGCCGGCCTCACGAACGAACTGATTCACGTCGCCAGCGACGCCCGCGACGGCGACGTCTCCATAGAGCAGTGAGCGACGGCTACGACCTCGACTCGGGCCCGGACCCAGCGGCGTTCGCGGCCAGCGAGCGCGAATCTGAGCCGGCGGAGGGCGAGCGCGTCGTCCACGCCGTCGGCGTCGGCCCCGGGAATCCCGACTACCTGACGCCACGGGGCGAGCGCGCGATACGCGACGCCGACGTGGTCGTGGGCTTCGAGACGGTCGTGGATTTCGTCGCGGACCACACCGACGCCGACCTGCTGACCTGCGGCTACCGCGACGAGGGCGAGACGCTGGCGGCGTTCGCGGAGCGCGTCGCGGCCGGCGAGCGCGGGACGGCGGTGCTGATGGGCGACCCGAACCACTCCGGCTACCAGTTCCTCGGGAAGGTCGAGCGGGCCGTCGATGCACCGGTGCGCGTCGTCCCCGGCATCTCGTCCCTCCAAGTGGCGGCGAGCCGCGCGCGCACGCCGATGGAGGACACCGAGTTCGTCACGCTCCACAAGAGCGGCGACCTCGCAGACGACCTCGCGCGGCTCCGGGAGGCCGCGGGCGAGCGCCACCTGCTCGTGCTGCCGCGGCCGTTCGACCTGATGCCCGGCGACGTGGCCGCGGACTTACTGGACGCGGGCGCCGACCCGGACCTGCGGGCGCTCGTGCTGGAGAAGTTGACTCACGACGACGAGGAGATAACGCGGACGACGCTCGGGGCGCTCGCGGAGCACGCGGGCGAGGAGACGCCGTTCTCGGATTTGTCGGTGCTGGCGGTGCGGCGGGCCTAGACGCCGTCCGCAATCGCTTCGAGCGCGGCGAGCACGCGCCACGCGTAGTAGGCGACAGCGGCCAGCAGCACGGGCACGAGGCCGAGCAGCAACTGGTGGACAATCAGCACCGAGTACGCGAACACGGCCGCGAGGACGGCGACGAGGGCGGCGGTCAGCGGGGCCGACGGCGACGGGGGCGAGTAGTCGGACACACGCGCAGTTCCCAGCGAGATGACATAACGATTGCGCGCGGTCGCAGCGACGCGGAATCCGCTCGCGGACGGTCACGTGAAGACGGCGAGGCCGACCGCGCCCGCGAGCGCGAGCGCCAGCGAGAAGCAAATCAACAGCAGGCGGCGCGGCCCGCCGGCTTCGACGGGCGAGGTCACCGTCTGCTCGCCGCCGGCCACGACGTCGGGCGTCTCGGAGTTCTCGTTGAGGCTGGTGGCGCCGGCGAGCGGCGCGACGGCGGTGACGCCGACGAGCGTGAAGACGAGCGCCAGCAGGCCGGGCGGGAACGACTGCGAGATGGCGACGGCGTAGCCGAGCCCGGCGACGACGGCGGCCGCGGCGCCGCCGTAGAGGACCGGCGTGAGCAGTGCGCGGACGTTCATATTTCGCCGTAGAAAGGTCAAAGAGAAAATAGTTACGCGGTCGCCGCGTCGGCGGGGCTACCGGCCGTCGCCGTCGGCGGCGAACGCGGCGGCGTCGGCGGTCAGCGACGCCTCGAAGGTCGCGCCGTCGCGGCCCGCGAGCACGCGCTGCTGGGCGATTTGGGCTTGGACGGCGTCCGTGAGGCGGGGATGGGCGCCGAGCGGGTCGGCGTACGCGAGGCCGCCGCGGTCGAGTTCGAGGCGCTCGGGGATGTCGCGGTCGGTGGCGTCCCCGCCCGCAACGAACAGCGGGACAGCGACGGCGTCGTCGGCGTCGAGGTTGTAGCGGAGACACTCCGCGGCGGGGTTCTGGACGAGGTAGCTGGTGGTCACGTCGTCGTAGTCGCCGTTCGCGCGCAGGCGGGCGGCGTGGTACTCCGCGACCTGCCGGTGGTAGGGGCGGGAGCTGGCGCCGAGCGCGACGAGACCGAGCGCGGCCGGGTCGCCGTCGGCGGCGTCGCGGGCGCGGTCGCGGAGCGCGTCGGTGACGGCGGGGCTGCGACAGACCGGCTCGCAGTAGTGGACCGCGGCGTCGAGGCGGTCGAGGGCGGCGGGGACGCCGACCGTGGTCTCGCGGCCGTGGGCGGCGGTCATCGGGACGGCGAACGCGCGGTCGGCGTCGACGGCCGCCAGCTGGTCGCGGAGGTCACGCCGGGGTTCGTGGCCGAAGTGGCAGGCGTGGACGGCGTCCGCGGCGCCGCGGTCGCGGAGGCGGCTGGCGTGGGTGGCGAGCGTTTCGCGGGCGTGGGGCGTGTCCCGGCCGAGCAGGACGAGAGCGTCGCGTGTCATGGTAGTAAAGTTGGGTTGTTCTAACCCAACTCGGTTTGTGTATCGTCGGGTGCCCGTAGCCCTAATAGCTTGCGCTGGCCGCGCCGAACGAAGCCATCGCTGACGAACCCGACCGTCGAATTAAAGTTCGCTTGTGTTCTCTCGGGGAACGTGACCGACACGCCCGAGACGCTGTTCGCGCTGGTCGCCGGCGCCACCGAGACGGCGGCCATCGACGGCATCAGCGCCGCCGGCGCGGACCCGGCGCTGATGGCGCACACGCCCAGCGCGGACGCCGAAATACTCGCGTACGGCCGGCCCGTCCGCGCGCCGGTCGTCCCCGTCAGTCCCTCCGGCTGCCCGACGCCCGCGGTCGTCACCCGCGCCGCCCGCGAGCGCGTCGGCTTCGAGAGCATCGTCGTGGACGCCGGCCTCGCGGAGCCCACCGGCGCGCCCACCGTCGGCGTCGGCGCCGAGCCCGGCGGCGACGTGCGCGACCCCGAACCGGTCCCCGACGCGGGCGCCATCTTCGCTGACGCGCGGCGGTTCGGCGCCGACCTCCCCGCCCAGCGGCTCGTCCTCGCGGAGACGATTCCCGGCGGCACGACCACCGCGATGGGCGTCCTCGCCGCGCTCGGCGAGCGCCCCGCCGTCTCCTCCTCGCTCCCCGAGAACCCCCTCGACCTCAAACGCGAGGTCGTCGAGGAGGGGTTGGCCGCCAGCGACCTCGACCGCGGCGACCTCGCCGGCCAGCCCACGGACGCCGTCCGCGAGATGGGCGACCCCGTGCTCGCCGCCGTCGCCGGGCTCGCGGTCGGCGCGCTGGAAGCCGACACCGAGGTGGTGCTGGCGGGCGGCACCCAGCTCGCGACCGCGGGCGCGCTCGTCCGCCACGCCGGCAGTACCGACAATCTCGAACTGGCGACCACGTCGTTCGTCGCGGGCGACGACTCCGCGGACGTGCGCGCGCTCGCCGCCGACACCGACCTCGCGCTCACCGTCACCGACCCCGGCTTCGAGGCCCGCGACGACCACCCCGCGATGGCCGCGTACCTCGCCGGCGAAGCCAAGGAGGGCGTCGGGATGGGCGGCGCGCTCGCGCTCGCCGACGAAGCCGGCGTCGAGATGGACGCGGTCCGGGACGCCATCGTAGATGTCTACGAGCGCGTGACCGAGGGGGAGGCCGCGCCGTGAGGGGCGTCGTCCTCGGCGGCACCGCCTCCGGCGTCGGGAAGACCGTGGCGACGCTGGCGGTCCTGCGCGCGCTCGACGATGCGGGCTACGACCCCCAGCCCGCGAAGGCCGGCCCGGACTTCATCGACCCGAGCCACCACGAGCCCGTCGCCGGGAAGCCCTCGCGCTCGCTGGACCCGTGGCTCTCGGGCGAAGACGACGTACGCCGGAACTACCACCGCGGCGACGGCGACATCTGCGTCGTCGAGGGGATGATGGGGCTGTACGACGGCAGCGTCGCCAGCACCGCGGGCGTCGCCGAAACCCTCGACCTCCCGGTCGTGCTCGTCGTGGACGCCAGCGCGGGGATGCAGAGCGTCGGCGCGACCGCGCTCGGCTTCCGCGAGTACGCCTCCGAAGCCGGCTACGACGTCGACGTGGTCGGCGTGCTCGCCCAGCGCGCGCACGGCGGCCGCCACGCCGACGGCATCAGGGACGCGCTCCCGGAGGGCGTCGCGTACCTCGGGCGGATTCCGCCCAGCGACGGCCTCGACGTGCCCGACCGCCACCTCGGCCTCCACATGGGCGACGAAGCGTCCGTGGACGCGGCGGCCGTCGACGAGGCCGCCGAGCACGTCCGCGCCGACCGCATCGCGGACCTCGCGCGCGAGCCGCCACAGCCCGAGCCCGAGCCCGCTCGCGCCGAGACGGGGAAGCGCGTCGCCGTCGCCTCGGACGCGGCGTTCTGCTTCGCGTACCCGGCGACCCGCGAGCGCCTGTGCGAGCGCGCCGACGTAGTACCGTTCTCGCCGGTCGCGGGCGACGATCTCCCCGACTGCGACGGCGTCTACCTGCCCGGCGGCTACCCGGAGCTTCACGCCAGCGCGCTCGCCGACTCGCCCGCGCTCGACGCGCTCGCGGACCGGGCGGCCGACGGCCTCCCGGTGCTCGGGGAGTGCGGCGGCTTCATGGCGGTCACGGAGTCATTGACGACGACCGACGGCGACACCCACGAGATGGCGGGCGTCCTCCCCGCGGACGTGGCGATGCGCGAGCGCTACCAAGCCCTCGACCACGTGGAACTCCGGGCGCGCGAGGACGCGCTCACCGCGAGCGCCGGCGAGCGCCTGCGCGGCCACGAGTTCCACTACTCCGATGCCGACGTAGCGGGGGACGCCCGGTTCGCGTTCGACGTGGAGCGCGGGACCGGCATCACCGACGACCGCGACGGACTGACCGAGCACCGGACGCTGGGCACGTACGCGCACGTCCACGCGGACAGCGGCGCTTTCGACCGATTCATCGAACACCTATGACAGACGAACCCACCGACACCGACGAGCAGGCCGACCAGCACGCGCGAACCCCCGGGAAGAGCCGGACGCCGACCGCGCGCGACATCACGCCGACCGCGCCCGAGGAGTTCGGGCTCGTGCAGGTCTGGTGGGGCGACGGCAAGGGCAAGACCACCGCCGCGCTCGGGATGGGATTCCGGGCGGCCGGACACGGCCACCGCGTCCACCTCCTCCAGTTCATGAAGGGCGGCACCGCGAGCGTCGAGGACGTGCGCGGCGAGTACAACGCCATCGCCGAACTCCCCGGGTTCACGTACGAGAACTCCGGGCACTACGGCTGGTACGGCTTCCTCGACGGTAGCGACGACGACGAGCACCGAGCCCGCGCGCAGGGCGGCCTCGCCCGCGCCCGCGAACTCGTCGAAGCGAGCGACAGCGACGGCGAACTCCCGTTGGACGGCGCGGCCGAGGACGGCGTCCACCTGCTGATTCTGGACGAGATTCTGTACGCCGCGAACCGCGGGCTCGTCGACCCCGAGGACGTCATCGGCCTCATCGAGGACAAGCCCGACGGCCTCGAACTCGTGCTGACGGGCGGCCACGACGAGCCGACGTACGCCACCGAGCGCGCGGACCTCGTGAGCGAAGTGCGCAAGCACGCCCACCCCATCGAGGACGGCCAGCGCGCCCGCAAGGGCACCGAATACTGATGGCTGACTGCCGCACGCTGCTCGTCGCGGGGACGGCCTCCCACGTCGGGAAGAGCACCGTCGCGGCCGGGCTCTGCCGCCACCTCGCGGACGCGGGCGTGTCGGTCGCGCCGTTCAAGGCCCAGAACATGAGCAACAACGCGCGCGCCGTCCCCGCCGCCGAGGCCGCCGACGCCGCGTGGGGCGAAATCGGCGTCTCCCAGTACGTGCAGGCGCGGGCCGCCCGCGTCCCCGCGACCACCGACCACAACCCCGTGCTCTTGAAGCCCCGGGGGGACGCCGAGAGCCAGCTCGTCCTCGACGGGCAGGCCGTCGGCCACTACGCCGCCGGCGACTACTACGACGAGCACTGGGACGAAGCCCGCGAGACCGCCGAAGCCGCCCACGCGCGCCTCGCCGCCGACCACGACATCGTCGTCGCGGAGGGCGCGGGCAGCATCGCGGAAGTCAATCTCCACGACCGCGACCTCGCGAACGTCGAGACGGCTCGTTTCGGGGGCGCGGACATCGTCGTCGTCGTGGACATCGAGCGCGGCGGCGCGTTCGCCAGCCTCTACGGCACGCTCGAACTGCTCCCCGCGGACGTCCGCGAGCGCGTCGCCGGCGCCGTCATCACGAAGTTCCGCGGCGACCCCGCGCTCCTCGAACCGGGCATCGCGGAAATCGAGGACCGCACGGGCGTCCCGATTCTGGGCGTGCTCCCGTACGACGACCCCGGACTCCCCGCCGAAGACAGCCTCTCGCTGCCCGACGAGGGGCGCGCCGTCGAGGGCGACGCCGACGTTCCCGCCGAGCGGAGTGTGACGGTCGCGGTCCCGCGACTCCCCCGCATCTCGAACTTCACGGACCTCGAACCGCTCGCACGCGTTCCCGGCGTCCGCGTCACCTACGTCCCGCCCGAAGCCTCGCTCGACGACGCCGACGCGGTCGTGCTCCCGGGAACGAAGAACACCGTCGACGACCTCCGCGACCTCCGCGCGGCCGGGTTCGGCGAGGAACTCCGGGGATTCGACGGTCCCGTGGTCGGGCTCTGCGGCGGCTACCAGCTGCTCGGCGAGCGCGTCACGAACGCGGGCGTCGAGTCCACCGACGACCTCGACTCGGTGGCGGGGTTCGGTTTGCTCCCCGTCGAGACGGCGTTCCGCGAGGACAAGCGCGTCGAAGCCGTCACCAGAGACCTCGACGGCGCGGGACCGCTCGCGGGCGCGGACGGCGAGGTCTCGGGCTACGAGATTCACATGGGTCGCACCGACGTTCCGGCGTCGCTACCGAACCCAGTGGGGCCAACGAGCGCCGCGACCGACCGCGTGCTCGGCACCTACTTCCACGGGCTCTTCGAGAACGAGGCCGCGCGCGAGGCGTTCGTGGACGCGGTCTACGAGCACGCGGGCCGCCAGCGCCCGACTGTGAAAGACCAGCGACGGTCGCCGTACGACGCGGCCGCGGACCTCGTGCGCGAGCACGTCGACCTCGCGGCGCTGGACCTCCCCGCGTAGCCACCGAGCGATTCAAGTCCGCTTGCAGTAAGGAAAACACAGTGGCAACGTCGTTCGACCTCTTCGGGACGCTGGTCGCCGCCGAGCTCCCCGACACGCCCGCGACGACCGTCGCGGACGCGCTCGCAGCGCGCGGAATTCCTGTCCCCGACGACTGGCGGGCGGCGTACCGCGAACCCCACGAGTCCGTCCCCGAGGGCGCGGAACAGCCCCTGCCGGCGCACGTCGCGGCCGCGCTGGCGAGCCGCGGCGTCGACGCCGAGCGGGGCGTCGTTCGGGAAGCGACACTCGCCGCGTTCGACCGCCCGGCGAGCCCACGAGCGGGCGCACGCGACGCGTTCGCTGCCGCCTGCGACCGCGGCCCGGTCGCCGTGCTCTCGAACTGCAGCGTCCCCGGCCTCGCCGAGCGCGCGCTCGACCGCGCCGGCTTCGACATCGAAACCGTCGTCACGAGCGTCGGCTGCGGCTGGCGGAAGCCCGACCCGCGGGCGTTCGAGGCGGTCGCGGACGCGCTCGATTGCGCGCCCGAATCGCTCGTCCACGTCGGCGACGACCCCGACACGGACGGCGGCGTCGAAGCCGTCGGCGGGCGCGCGATACTGCTCGACGAGACGCCCCTCGAATCGGTGGCGGCAGAGTTGGAGGGGATGCCGTGTCGCTGACTGCGGCCGGTGCGGTCGCGCTGGCGGTCGTCCTCGAAGCCGCTGTCGGGGAGCCGCCGGCCCGGATTCACCCCGTCGCGTGGTTCGGGCGCGCGGTCGCGCCGTTCGACCGCGAGTGGACGCACCCGCTTGCGGTCGGCACAGTCGTCGCCGTCGCGCTCCCGCTGGCCGCAGCGGGCGTCGTGGCCGGCGTCGTCGCGCTCGCGGGCCGCGTGGACGCGCTGGCCGCCGCCGGGGTCGCGGGCGTCGCGCTGTTCGCCACCACCAGTCTGCGAATGCTCTCCCGGGAGGCGCGCGCCGTCGCCGCCGCCACTGGAACCAACCTCGCCGCCGCCCGCGAGCGCCTCCCGTCGCTGGCGGGCCGGGACGCCAGCGAGCTTTCGGCGGGCGAAATACGGAGCGCAGCCGTCGAGAGCGCCGCGGAGAACCTCGCGGACGGCCTCGTCGCGCCGCTGCTGGCGTTCGCGGTCGGCGCGCTCGTCTCGCTGCCGGTCGCCGCGGGCGCGGCCGCGTGGGTGAAGGCCGTGAACACGCTCGACTCGATGCTCGGCTACCGCGCGAAGCGCGTCGGCACCCCGAGCGCACGCCTCGACGACGCCGTGATGTGGCTGCCCGCCCGGATTAGTGCCGTACTCGTCGCGCTCGCGGGACTCGACGTGGGAGCGCTCGGTCGCGCCCGCGAGCACGCCGCCGCGCCGCCGTCCCCGAACTCCGGGTGGCCGATGGCGACGCTCGCCGCGGTGCTCGGCGTCCAACTCTCGAAACCGGGCGTCTACGACCTGCCGCTGGGCGAAAACTTCCCGAGCGTCGCAACAGCCGAGCGCGGCGTCCGCGTCGTGGGCGTCGCGGGCGGGCTGGCGTACGCGCTCGCCGCGGGGGTGGTCGCGTGGTCGTGAGCGCGCTCCGTGGCGCGATCGGGTTCCTGACGCGGCTCCGCGTCGGCCACAGCGAGGCCGCGTGGGCGGCGTTCCGGGCGTCGCCGTGGGCGTTCCCGCTGGCGGGCTACGCCGTCGGCGGCCTGCTCGCGCTCCCGTTCGCGCTCGACGCGCTCCCGGCGAGTACGCTCGCGCTCGCGTACTTCGCGGCCGTGTTCGGGGTGACGGGCATCAACCACCTCGACGGCGTCGCGGACGTCGGCGACGCGCTGGTCGTCCACGGCGACAGCGACGAGCGCACGCGCGTGCTCAAGGACACCACCGTCGGCGTCGGCGCGGTCGCGGCGGTCGCGGTCGTCGTCGCGGGCCTCGCGCTCGGCGCGCTCGGTGTCGTCGGGCTCCCCACGCGGGCCGCGATTGCGGTCGTCGTCGCCGCCGAGGTCGGCGCGAAGCTCGGGATGGCGGCGGTCGCCTGCCTCGGCACAGCCGCCCACGAGGGACTGGGCTCGCAGTTCACCGAACGCGCGGGCCGCTCGGACCTGCTCCCCGCGGTGCTCGTCGCCGCGCCCGCGGTCGTGCTCTCGTGGCCGACGCCGGCGGCCGCGGGCGCGCTCGCCGGGGCGTTCGCCGCGGGCCTGCTCGCGCTGTGGCGGCTGCGCGCGCTCCTCGGCGGCGTGAACGGCGACGTATTCGGCGCGGTCAACGAGGTCGGGCGCGTCGCCGGCCTCCACGTGGGGGTGGTCGCGTGGACGCTCTCCTGATGTGCGGCGGCCGCGGCACTCGCCTCGACGGCGACACCGAGAAGCCGCTGTTCGAGGTCGCGGGTCGCCCGATGGTCGACTACGTTCGGGACGCGCTCGTAGCGAGCCGCGTCGAGACCGCGCACGCCGTCGTCTCCCCGCACGCCCCCGAGACGCGCGCGCACCTCGCCGGCGACCTCCCCGTTATCGAGACCGCCGGCGAGGGCTACGTCGCGGACCTGACGACCGCGCTGGAGGCCGTCGAGACGCCCGTGCTGACCGTCGCCGCGGACCTCCCGCTGCTGGACGGCGAGGTCGTGAACACGGTGCTGGACGCCGCCGACGGCTCCACGAGCGTGCGCGTCCCGGCCGCGCTGAAGGACGCGCTCGGCGCGAGCGTCGACGGCGAGGGCGACTGGGTGCCCACGGGCGTGAACGTCGTCGGTGACGACGAGGATTCGGTGTTCCGGAGCTACGACGCCCGGCTCGCGGTGAACGTCAACCGCCGCGCGGACGCCGCGCTCGCCGAACGCCTGCTCGGGCCGCGAACCGACACACGGAACGCCCCGGGCGACGTGGAGGGAGCCGATGGACCCTGACGCCGTCCGCGCCGCCGGCCGCGTCCCCCACGGTGGCAGCGACGACCGCGACGTGCTGGACTTCTCCGCGAACGTGAACCCGCGGAGTCCGCCGGGCGTGCGCGAGGTGTACGCGGACGCCCTCGACGACGCCGCGCGCTACCCGAACGACGACTACCCGGAGTTCCGCGCGGCCGGCGCCGAGTACGTCGGTTGCTCACGCGAGCGCGTCGTCCCCACCCCCGGCGGGCTGGCGGGCATCCGGCTCGCAATCGAGACCCGGGTCGAACCCGGCGATAGCGTGCTCGTGCCGTACCCGAGCTTCGGGGAGTACGCCCGCGAGGTCGAACTGCAGGGCGCCGACCCCGCGTTCGTCCCCCACGACGAACTCCTCGACGCGGACCCGAGCGAGCACGCGATGGCGGTCGTCTGCAACCCGAACAACCCCACGGGGACGCTGTACGACGCCGCCGCGCTCCGCGAGTTCGCGCGCCGGTGCCGGGCCGCGGACACCGAACTGCTCGTCGACGAGGCGTTCCTCGGATTCACCGACGCGGCGTCGCTCGCGGGGACGCCGGGCGTCGTCGTCGCGCGCTCGCTCACGAAGCTGTTCGGGCTCCCCGGACTGCGCGCGGGGTTCCTCGTCGCCGCGGGCGACCGACTGGACGACCTCCAGACCGCCCGGCGCGCGTGGAATCTCGGGACGCCCGCGGCCGCGGTCGGCGCGCACGCGATGCGCCAGCGCGAGTTCGTCGACGCCACCCGCGAGCGCGTCGAGAGCGAACGCCAGCGACTCGCCGCCGCGCTCGCCGGCGACTTCGACGTGTTCGACTCGGCCGCGCCGTTCCTCCTGCTTGAGGTGGGGGACCGCGACGCGGCCGCGCTCTGCGCGGCGACCGAAGCCGCGGGCGTCGCAATCCGGGACGCCACGACGTTCCGCGGGCTCGACAGCCACGTCCGGGTCGCGGTGCGCGCGCCCGAGGAGAACGACCACCTGCTGGAGGCGCTGGATGTTTAACACGGAAACGCGAGAGGGCGTGCTCGCGCTCGAACGCGAGGAGACGCGCTGGCTCTCGACGGGCTGGGACGGCGGCTTCGCGGAGGGCGACCGCGCGTTCAACGTCACCGTCCCGGAGGGCTGGAACCCCGACGACCTCGATTCGTACGTCGCCGAGCGGCTCGCGGACGCCGACTTCGAGCGCGAGAGCGGCCCCGTGTTGCTCACCGGGGTCGCCCAGCGCCACGCTCGCGTCGCGCGCTGCGGACCCGTCGAGGCCGCCGCGACCGTCGGCGTCTCCAACCCCGCGGCGCTCCCGATGGACCCCGCGGGCGGGTCGCTCCCTGACGACCCCGAGCCGGTCGCCGGCACCGTGAACGTGTTCGTGGGGACGACGCGCGCGCTCGACGACGCCGCGCTGGCGAACCTCGTCGCGGTCGCCGCGGAAGCCAAGACCGCGACGCTGCTCGATGCGGTCGGCTTCCCGGGCACGACGACGGACGCGGTGGTCGCGGCCACTGACCCCGCGGGCGAGCCCGCGGCGTTCTCGGGGAGCGCGACCCGGGTCGGTGCGGCCGCCCGTGCGTGCGTCCGGGACGCTGTGCGGGCGAGCTACGCCAGCCGGTACGGCGACGACGACACGCCCGAGTCCGTCGACGACGCGAGACACGGCGTGCGAACGGACGTAGAAAGCGACGTGTTCGTCCCCGGCGAGTAGGTCAGTCGTCGGCGACCGCGACGGTCGGCTCCGGCTCGGTCTCGGCCTCGGGGACGGCGGGCGTCCACGTGAGGTCGCGCTCGTAGTGGAACGCGCGGTGGTTACGCGTCGGGTCCACGACCGTCAGCGCGAGCCAGTCGTTGTCCAACAGCACCTGCAGTTGCTCGTGCTCGGCGAGCACGTCCGTCACGCGGTCGACGGGCGCGTGGACGACCGTCGAGAGGCGCAGCGGCTGGTGGTACGGCTCGTCGGCGGCGGTCGTCAGCGACTCCAGCGGGAGCCCGCTCATCAGGTCGCCGCCGTTGCCTTGGTAGACGCCGAGGTTGCCGACGGGGTTGTGCGTGACCTTCGACCCACTGCCGTAGACGGCGTTGTCCACCGTCGAGAAGTAGTATTGGGTGTTTATCCACTGGGTGACGACCATCGGCCCCGTGAGAATCGCGGCCAGCGCGTCGCCGTCGGGGTCCGTAGAGTGGTCGTAGGAGTGGAGGAACGCGCGCCCGTCGAGGTCGAGGTCGCTGGTCAGCCCACGCGGGCCGACGACGAAGCCGGCGTTCCCGGCCAGCCCCAGCTCGGGGCGGGTTTCCGCCCAGTCGCCGGCGCGGCGCTCGGTCTCCCCGACCGCATCGCCGTCCGCACCCATCGACGTGGTGCGCTCGGCGGCCGCGCGCTCGCGGGCGGTTTCGAGGTCGGCGCGCAGCCGTTCGAGGTCGTCGGCGTGGCTCTCGGGCACGCCGTCGTCGTACAGTTCGATTTCGTCGGTGGTCGTGTTGTGCTCGGCCGCGAGGAACACCGTGTCCTCGGGCACGTCGAAGCCGCGCTCGCGCAGCCCGGCCACGACCGCGGGGTCGCTGCAGATGGCTGCGAGCACGCGCGCGCTCGGGCCGCCGGGGTTGCCCGCGCACGCGCCGCAGTCCAGACTCGACTCGTAGGGGTTGTTCGCGGTCTCGCTGGCGTGGCCGGTGAAGACGACGAGCCGGCCGAACGTCTCCCAGCCCATCAGCTCGAAGGCGGTGGCAGCGTACTCGACGCGCTCCTCGGTCGTCAGCCCAGCGGGCAGCCCGTCGTCGGCGTGCTCGTGGTCGAGACCGGGCTCGCAGAACTCGTGGGCGTCCGGCGCGGACGCCGCATTCGAGAGGTCACGGACGCGGTCGGGGGCGAGCGTGCGCGCCGCAAGCGCGGCCGCGTACCCGACGCCCGTGTTCTCCACGAACCCGTACGCGGTGGCGGCGTTGGCCTCCAGCGTCTCCACGACTTCGGTGGCGGCGTCGCGGAGAGCCGTCAAGCGGTCGTGGCGCGCGTGCGCGGCGTCGTCCGTGGGAGTCTCGGTGACGCGGTGCTGGGCATCGACGATTGGCGGGCAGGCGTCCACCGTGGCCTCGGCGTCGTAGCCCTCGTAGGCCATCGGGACGCCGAAGAAGCCGGCGTAGCCGTGGGTGTCGTAGTCGCCGGTGGCCTCGACGTGGCGGCGAATCACCTCCGAGCGGGTGTCGATGCAGAACACCAGTTGGGCGTCCGGACGGCCCGTGTCGTCGGCGTCGGCCAGTTCCTCGCTCTCGGCGGCGACGGCGTCCACGAGGCCGTCGCGGTACGTGGCCTCCCACGCGCGCAGGAACGCCGCCGCGATTCCGTCCGTGGGGTCGACGCCCGCCTCGCCGTCGGGTGAGAGGTCGGCGTCGAGGGCGTCCAGCACCGCCAGCCGCGCCGCGAGGTAGCCCGACAGCGAAATCGGGTGGGCGGCCTGCCACTCGCCGTCGTCGTCGACGCGGCGGTTGATGAACCACGTCCACCCCGGGAGCGCGGCCAACTGCTCCTCGAAGATGGCCGTCCACGCCGGCTCGGGGTATGGTTCGAGCGCGGCGGCGATGGCGTCGGCCGGCGACTCGGGGAGGTCGGCGGCGACGCCCCGCTCGGGAATCTCGTCGTCGTGGGCGGCGACGCCGCGGAACGCCTCGTAGAAGCCCGCCTCGCGGTCGGGCATCGACCAGTGCGCGCTCCCCTCGTCGAGGAACGCGGACAGCCACTTCGACAGCACGCGGTCGGCGTGCTCGGTGGCGTCGTCGGGCTCCTCGCTGCCGGCCGTCGCGTCGGCCACGCGGTCGAGGAGGTCGTCGGGGTCGGCGTCGTAGCCGGCGTCCGCCAGCTCGGCGTCGAGCCGCTCGCGGTCGATTTGCCCGCTGTCGAGCGCCGCGCGGAACGTCGCCGCGCTCGGGTAGCCGCGGCCGCCGAGGAGGTCGGTCGCCCGCGCGACCGCGTCCTCGAACGGCTGGTCCTCGAAGCCGGCGAGGGGGTTCGCCGTCACGAACGAGTGGACGGGCCAGAGGGAGCCGACGACGCCGGCCGCCTCCTCGATGCGGTCGTGGATTGAATCAGTGGTCATCGTAGTCCTCCGTGTTCGTCAGGACGGTCGCCGGCGACGGCCGGCTGGCGTTCACCAGCGCGACGTAGAGGCGCCGACTGCGCTCGTGGACGCCGGTCTCGATGGCGACGTAGATGGCGGTGAACGCGGCGGCGACGGCGATGTGGACGACCGATAGCTCGGTCGGCGCGTACGGGACCGCCAGTAGCCCCGCCACCTGCTCGTAGACGACGGCGTACACGAGGATGGCGGGGAAGAACACCAGCGGCACGGCGGCGTAGCGCGCGAACGCGGACAGCGACGTGTGCCCGACCGCGTCGCGGGCGGCGTGCAGCGTGGTGAACACGACGAAGAACGTCAGCAGCAGGCCGCTGTCCGCGTGGGTGCCCTTTCCGGTCAGCACCGCGAACAGCGCGCCGCCCGCGAGCCCCGTGAGCAGGGTCACGGCCGCGCCGACGACGCTCGGGGCGCGCCCCGCGGTGTGCGCGCTCGCCGCGCTCGGCGTGGTGCGTTCGACCTGTCCGCCGGCGCCGAGGAACTGGTAGGCCTTGTAGAAGCCGTGCAAAATCAAGTGCGTGATGGCGGCCGCGAAGAAGCCCAGCCCCGCCTGCATAATCATGAAGCCCATCTGGCCGACCGTCGAGCAGCCGAGCTTGCTCTTGACGTCGGTCTGGACGGACTTCAGCAACTTCCCGCCGGCCGCGGAGGCCGCGCCGACGGCGACCACCGCGAGCATCAGCGCGGGGTCGACGGTGAGCACGCCCGCGAACCGAGCGAGCAGGATGCCGCCCGCGTTCACGAATCCGGCGTGCATCAGCGCCGACGCCGGGGTCGGCGCGGTCATCGAGGAGAGCAGCCACGTGTGGAACGGCACGAGCGCGGACTGAATCATCGCCGCGAGCACGAGCGCGACGGCGGCGACCAGCCACGCCGGGCCGCCGAGCGCGTCAGCGTTCGCGGCGACGCCGGAGACCGTGGTCGCGCCGGTCGCCAACCAGAGCGCGGTCAGCGCGACCGCGAGCAGGCCGCTGCTGGCGAGGAAGTGGTTCCGGGCGACCCGCGCGGCGGCCCGCGCTTGGTCCCAGCCATCCGCGGTGCCGACGAGTTCGGCCATCAGCAGGCCCATCGCCAGCCAGAGGCCGGCGAACAGCGCGAGGTGGTCGGCCGCGACCAGCGCCATCACGGCGAGCGTGAACGCGAACGTGGTGGCGAAAAACGACACCTCGTGGGCGCTCCCGGCGAGGTAGCGCCGGGAGTAGCTGTGGACGACGCCGCTGAAGAAGGTGACGACGACCCACATCAGGACGGTCAGGCCGTCGACGGCGACGACGCCGCCGAGCGTCCACGCGCCCGGGGTTCGCGCTCGGACGGCGAGGGCGCCGACGCTCGCGGCGAACAGCGCCCACACGAGCCACGTGAGTGCGGCGGGCACGAGCGGCGAGTCGGCCGCCGTGTCCGGGAGTGCTCCGACCGTCGTCGTTGCGTCCTGTCCGGTCATGGTTCGAATGCGGACCGTCCCGGCCCCGAGCCGACCACGGGGACCGTTCTGGTCGCGTCTACACCCACTAGAGAACAGTTCGTCTATTAAAGTTGCCTATTCTCACAAATCGTTCGAAAAAAGTAGATTATAGAACGTTATGGTTTCGGCTCGCGGGCGGAGGCTCCGAACCGGCGCTCGACAGCGAGAAACGGCGTCGCGGACGAACCGGTGGCGCGGCCGGATTCAGTCTGCTCAGCGGCCGTTTTCGGGGTCAAAGCCGCCGAACGGCGTCGTCTCGTGGCTCCGCACGAGCACCTCGTCGGCGACGGTCAACCCCATGTCGAGCAGCTCCTGCGCGACCGACGTGATGTCTCCGTCCGACTCCCCGACCGCGGTCACGAGGAGGTTCTCGTCGCCGGTGACCAGCTCTTGGACGGAGACCACGCCGTCGATGGCCAGTATCTCCGGAATCAGGTCGCCGCGCTCCGGTATCGACGCCGTGCAGTAGAGCAGCATCCGGAGCGGGTACCCCGACTGCTGGTAGTCCACGCTCGCGCTGTACCCCTTCACGACCCCGCTGTCCTCCAGCCGCTGGATGCGCTTGCGGACCGTGCTGTCCGACGTCCCGGTTCGCTGTGCGATGTCGCCCGACGACATGTTCCGCGCGTCCTCCTGTAACGCGTAGAGGATGGCGCGGTCCACGTCGTCGATGTCCTCGTCGACCATACTCGCGTGTGCGCGGTAGAGCCACTTGACCCTTCACGTCGGCACCAGCGCATCGAGAACCGTCGCCGCCGGACAGACGCCACCGCGGCCGGAGAGCCGCCGGAAGGAGAAGGCATTAAAGAACGAGCCGTCAACGACCCGACCACGATTCTCCACCAGACATGACCTCGGCTCCCATCATCGTCGCCGTCGCACTCGTCACCTCGCTTTTCATGGCGTTCACGGTCGGCGCGAACAGCAACTCCGCGCCCATCGCCCCCGCCGTCGGCGCGAACGCGATCTCGACGCTGAAGGGCGCGTTGCTCGTCGGCGTGGTCGCGGGGCTCGGCGCCATCGCGCAGGGCGGCAGCATCTCCGAAACCATCGGGCACGGACTGGTCAAGGGCGTCACCATCACGCCGCTGGCCGCCGCCGCGACCCTGCTCACGGCGGCCACGCTCATCACCATCGGGAACTCCTACGGCTACCCCATCCCGTCCGCGTTCACCGTGAGCGGCGCGGCCATCGGCGCGGGCCTCGCCCTCGGCGGCAGCCTCGCGGTCGGCACGTACCTCCAGATTCTGGGGTTCTGGTTCGCTATTCCCATCGTCGAAGGCGCGCTCGCGTACGCGCTCGCTCGACTCCTCCTCGGCGACCGCATCTCGGACACGACCAGCATCCCGCTGCTCGTCGGCGGCGTCGGCTACGCGCTCGCTAACGTCAAGCTCTCGTTCGTCCCGACGCCCGGCGGCGAGCAGGGTTCCGTCGCCGGGTTCGCCGCGCACCGACTCGCAGGCGCGCTCGGCACGCCCGGAATGGACGGGCTGACCGTCGCCCTCGTCAGCGTCGCGCTGGCGGTGACAGCGCTGGCGGTGGCGTACTGGCAGCTCGACCGGGACGTGACGACCGGAATCAACCGCATCCTCATCGCGCTCGCGCTCGTCGTCGTGTTCACCAGCGGCGGGACGCAGGTCGGCCTCGCCACGGGGCCGCTGGAGCCGGTGTTCTCGTCCGCGCTGGGACTGTCCGGTGTCTATCTGCTCCTACTCGGCGGAGTGGGTATCCTACTGGGCGGCTGGATTCGGTCGCCGCGGCTCATTCAGGCGGTGTCCCGCGAGTACGCCTCCCTCGGCCCGAAGCGCTCGATAGCGGCGTTCATCCCCGCGTTCCTCATCGCGCAGACCGCGATCATCCTCGGGTTCCCCATCTCGTTCAACAAGGTGATGATATCGAGCATCGTCGGCGCGGGGCTGGTCGGCCGGTCGTCGCGCTCGGGCGGCGTCTCCGGCAGAAAAGTCGCCTACACGGTCGGCGCGTGGGTCGCCTCGATGGCCGGCGGTGCCGGGATAAGCTTCGGCCTGTACTACGCTCTCGCCGCCGTCCCCGGACTGGGGTAGTCAGACCGCAGCGAGCGTGACGAGCTCCGAGACGGCCGCCCGGTCTTTCATCTCCGTCCACGTCTCGAACTCGGTCGTCGCCGCGACGAACTCGTCGCGCTCGTCAGTGGAGAGGCTCCGGGCACCGCCGAGCGAGTCCTGCTCGCACGGGCACGCCCGGTAGAACTCCTCGGTCGAATCGAACGCCGTGTGTCGCCTGACGAACGGGTCCGAGAAGAGCGTGTCGGCGTCGTAGGAACTGCGGGGGTCCGGTTCGACTGCCCGTTCGACCGCCGCCGAGAGGCGGTCGGGGATGGTGACGCCCGCCTTGACCGCGAAGCCAAGAACCATGCCCGGGGATTTCCGGCTGGCGCTCCCTTAATGTGGTGGCTATCCATCGTGCGTCGCGGTCGGACCGAGCACAGTGTGGTCGGGGCTGTGCCCGAGCCACATCGTGTTGTGTATAGCTGTATTTGGTTTACGTGTTGTCGGAGGTGCGGGAAACCAGTACGTTGAATGGGGTGGGCCGCTGAACTCCGCACATGGCTAGCGAACTCGAACACGAGTGCCCGAACTGCGGGGGCGAGAAGACGTTCTACCGCGCGGCCGCGACGGAGCTGCACCTCGGCCAGAAGACCAAGTGGTCCTGTCCAGACTGCGACTACGGGTTCGTCCGCATCGACGGCGACATCGACTCCTCCGCGACCGCGTAATCGAGCGTTCCGCGCTCGCACTCGCTTCTCGACTACCTAATTCGGTAGTATCGGGTACTCCCGTCGCCCAGCTGTGCCTTGACGCCGCCAAGCCGCGCTCCCTCGTCTCCCGCAGTCAGTGAATCGCTCAGTAACCCGGGCCGCATTCGAACGGGACTACTATCGGGAGCAGCGCCCACCTGACTGCCTGTAGTTTCTGCCGCGTCAAGAGTCGCTGCACCACTCGACGCGATTGCGTCGCTGGCACGGATGGTCGGTCTGTGCGCGGCAGGTGACGAGTCGAATGCGTAACGCCGTTCACCGCTGGTCGCATTCCCGACTCGGTCACCGCGGAGCCGCCACGGTTCGTCGAGTTCTCCACGTAATTTCCTCGACTGGCGTGCCGCAGCGACGCAAAGGATTTGGTTTCTCTAGCCACCTTACCGCAGTAATCCACACTCAGTAACCGAAATAGGGGTGGAGTCGGCCGGTTTCTTGGTCTATCTAGCTGGCTTATCTCCCTAATCCACCTACAAACACCAAAACGGTTAACCCGCGCTCGGGAGACGACCCATACGTCATGAGCGAGGACGTGAAGCTCAACGTCGCGGTGCCGCGCCACCAGCGCGAGGTCTACGACGAGGAGGCCGAACAGATGGGGTTCGCCAGTCGCGCCGCGTACGTCCGCGCGATGGTCAACGCTGGACGCCGGGATTTCGGCCTCGACCCCCAGGGTTCGGACGCCGAAGACACCACTCTAGCGGACTTCGTCGAGCGGCGAATCGTCGCCGCCATCGACGACGCCGACGGCGCGAGCCGGGACGCCGTCGTCGAGGAAGTCACCGGCGACGTCGAGCAGACGGTCACGGACTGCCTCGCCCGCCTCGACGAGGAGGGCCGCATCGACTACGACATCCAGCGGGACGGCCTCGTCGTCCGGGGGGACGACTGACGTGTCCCCCGAGACCGCCACCGAGGGGCCCGTCCGGACGTTCCTCGACGAGATGGAGCTGTACGGCCGGTCGTCCAGCACCATCGAGGACTACCGGACGACCCTCCGGCAGTTCCGGGCGTTCCTCGCGGCCCGCGACACGCCGATAGCGGACGCCACCCGCGGGGAGTGCCTGCGGTGGATTCAGTCCCTGCGAGAGGACAACTACGCGCCGGGGTCGATTCGCACGAAGGCCGTCCACGTCAACCGCTTCTACGGCTACATGGTCCAGACCGGCGAGTTCGACGAGAACCCGATGGTCGTCGTGATGGAGGAGATGAGCGAGCGCGGGGACTCGTCGCCGACGCGGCGCCGCATCGCCGTCGAGGGGCTGCGCGAGTTCGTCGCCGGAATCCAGCACCCCCTGCACCGCGCGATCGTGTTGACGCTGGCGAAGACCGGCATCCGCGTCGGCGAACTCTGTAACCTCGACTTGCGTGACATCCACCTCTCGAATCCCGCGATACGCGACTACTACTGCGTGGCGCCGCGGGCCGCGGTCAGCGACCGCGAGAACACGCTGTTCGTGCCCAGCGACCTCGATGTCGGTGACACCGTCAACGGTGAGGTGCGGACCGAGGGGAACAAGCGCCACCGCGACACGCGCATCCCCGTCGACGACGAACTGGAGCGCGCGCTCGTGTCGTGGCTGGCGATTCGCCCGGACGTGGAGTCGCCCGCGGAGCCGCTGTTCGTGAACGTCTCGGAGCGCTACGGGGAGCGGCTGACCAGCGAGATGGTGCGCGCCTACGTCACGGAGCTGGCCCGGGAGAACGGCTGGTACGCGACCGGTGCGGGCGTCGAGGAGAACGTCACCCCCCACTACTTCCGGCACTTCTTCACGACGGAGTTCCGCCAGCGGACCGACGACGGCTACCTCGTGAAGTACCTGCGCGGGGACGTCGGCGACGTGATGGACCGCTACACCCACAACTGGCGGGAGCTGGTCGCGGAGCCGTACAGCGAGTCCGTCTACCGGCTGACCGCTCGCCCGAACGACAGCGCGTAAATCGTATCTCGCTATATCGAATCGGTTGGTCGCCGGCCGTTTCTGGGAGGAGCCAAACACCTAACTGGGAGCGCGTCGTCCCCCGACGTGTATGGCAGAGACCAGTGGTCGTTTTTGCCGACGGTAACGACGCACCGACGCCCGACAGCGACGCCCTGACGGACCTGCCGCCGAGCGCGAAACTCGTGTTCAAGGTTCTGGAGTACGACTCGCCGCTCACGCAGGCCCAACTGCGCGACCGGACGCGACTCTCCAAGCGCACGACCCGTCACGGCCTCTCGCTGTTGAAGGACGCGGGGGTAATCGAGGAGCGCGTCTACATCCCGGACGCCAGAAAACGCATCTACGAGCCGCGGGTGGTCGACTAGCCGTCCGAGAGCGGCGTGAAGCCGTCGACCGGAATCACCGAGTAGTCGACCGTAATCGTGTCCTTGGTGGCGCGCACGCGCCCCACGAACTCCGAAATCTCGTCGAGCTTGCCTTCGAGGATGAACAGCTCCATGCAGTAGTGGTCGCCGACGTGGTTGTGGACGTTGCTCGTGACGAGGCCCTCGTACTCGTGGCGGAGGTTCATCATGCGCTCCTCGACGGTGGAGTTCTCGTAGCTGAACAGGACGGTGACGACACCGATGAGCGGGCGGTCTTCGAGCTGTTTGTCCTCGAACTCCCCGAGGAGGTTGCGCGCGGCCTCCCGGACGACCTCGCTGCGGCCGGTGTAGCCGTGGTCCTCGGAGAACTCGTCGAGCCGTTCGAGGAGTTCGTCGGGCATCGAGACGCTGACGACGGTCATGTATTAACCGACGCCGCTTCGAGTAATAAGGATTGGCTAAATTCGCGCGCTCAGCGACCGCGAGTTAGTCGAGGTCGTGCCACGACAGCCGCGGGTTCCGCGCGGCGCTCGTCTGGTCGATGCGGCGCGCGGTCGTGCGGTTCGGCGCGGCTTCGAGGGTCTCGTCGTCGTCGCCGGCGACCGCGTTGAACGCGTCCGCGAGGTCGTCGAGGTTGTCCTTCGTCTCGACTTCCGTGGGCTCAGTCATCAGCGCCTCGTCCACGAGGTCCGGCCACTTCGTCGTCGGCGGGTGGACGCCGTAGTCGAGCATGCGCTTGGCCACGTCGGCGGCGTCCTGTTCGCCCGCGCTGGCGACGAACTCGTGGTGGAACGGGCCCAGCGGCACGTCGTAGTCGACCTGCTCGGCGAGGTAGTTAGCGTTCAGCACGGCCTTCGCGGAGGCGTCGCTGAGGCCGTCGTCGCCGAGGCGGTCGATGTACGCGAACGCCTTTATCAGGACGAGCCAGTTCCCCGAGAAGCCGTGGACTTTCCCGACGGACTGCTCGGGCGTGTACCGCTCGTACGTCCCGCTCTCGGTCTTTGCTCTCGGGTCGCTTCGCTCCCCGCTCGCTCCTTCCGTGTCGCTGCGCGACACGCGCCGAATGTGCGGGTCAGGGAGGAACTCGGCGAGGTCCTCGGTGACGCCGACCGGGCCGGCGCCGGGGCCGCCGCCGCCGTGGGGCGTGGCGAACGTCTTGTGGACGTTGAAGTGCATGATGTCGAAGCCCATGTCGCCGGGGCGAGCGCGTCCGAGGAGGGCGTTGAGGTTCGCGCCGTCGTAGTAGAGCAGGCCGCCGGCGTCGTGGACCATCTCGGCGATTTCCTCGATGTCGCGCTCGAAGAGCCCGAGCGTGTTCGGGTTCGTGAGCATCAGCGCGGCCGTGTTCTCGCCCAGCGCCGCGTCGAGGGCCTCGACGTCCACGCGGCCGTCGTCGCCGGAGGGAATCTCGACGACGTCGTAGCCGCCCAGCGCCGCGGACGCGAAGTTCGTGCCGTGGGCGGCGTCCGGGATGACGACCTCGTCGCGGTGGCCCTCGCCGTTGGCCTCGTGGTAGGCGTCCGCGAGCAGGATGCCCGCGAACTCCCCGGCGGCCCCCGCGGGCGGCTGGAGCGTCACGGCGTCCATCCCGCCGATGCGCCCGAGGTAGTCCTGTAAGTCGTGCTGGAGCGCCAGCGTCCCCTGCACGGACTCGGCGGACCGGTCGGGGTGGACGCTCGCGGCGTCGAGCGCGGCCACGTCTTCCGTGAACCGGGGGTTGTACTTCATCGTGCACGAGCCCAGCGGGTACGGGCCGGAGTCGACGCCGTAGTTCTGCTGGCTGAGCCGGACGTAGTGGCGCGCGAGTTCGGGCTCCGCGAGGCTCGGCAGTTCGAGCTCGTCCCGCGTGAGGTCGTCGGGCAGCGAGGAGTCGACCTCGGTGGTGGTCTCGTCTTTCTCCGCGAGCAGCGGCTCGTACCGGTCGTCGTCGGCCTGTCGGTAGGCGGCTTGGTCGTAGAACTCCATCAGTTGGTCACCTCCGCGACCGCGGCGACGAGGCGGTCGGCGGCGTGTTCGTTGGCGTCCGTGACACAGACTTGGAGGCGGTGGTCGCCGACCGCGTGGACAGCGAGCCCCTCGGCTTCGAGGTCGTCGGCGATGGCGGGCGCGGGCTGGTCGGTGTGGACGAGGAACTCCCGGAAGTGGTGGCGGTCGTGGACGGGCGCGCGGACGCCCGTGAGGTCGTCGAGGTCCGCCGCGAGGTCCCGCGGGAGCTCGACCATGCGCTCGGCGAGGTTCACGAGCCCCTCCGAGCCCAGCGACGCGGCGTGGATGGCGGTGCGGAGCGCGACCCACGCCTGATTCGTGCAGATGTTCGACGTGGCGCGCTCCTTGCGGATGTGCTGTTCGCGGGTCTGGAGCGTGAGCGTGTACGCGCGGTTGCCGTCGGCGTCCTCACTGGCGCCGACGAGCCGGCCGGGGACCTGCCGGAGGAACTCCTCCCGGCACGCGAACACCCCGAGTCCCATCCCGTAGCTGGCGGGCATCCCGAGGACGCTGGCGTCACCGACCACAACGTCCGCGCCCACGTCAGCGGGCCGCTGGAGCAGCGACATGGCGACCGGGTCCGAGCCCAGACAGAACAGCGCGTCGTGGTCGTCGGCGAGGTCACCGATTGCGCTCAGGTGCTCCTCGACGGCGCCCGTCGTCGTGGGGTTCTCCGCGTACACCAGCACCACGTCGTCGTCGATAGTGTCCGCGAGCGCGTCGGTGTCGACGTTGCCGGCGTCGGTGGCGTAGCGCTCGACGGTCACGTCGGCGCCGCTCGTGTAGTTCTCGAGGACGCTGACGTGGCCGTCGCGGACGTACTCGGGGACGAGCACGCGGTCGCCGTCGGCGGCGCGCACGCGCTTGGCGAGCAGCGCGGCTTCCGCGAGCGCGGTTGCGGCGTCGTACATCGAGCAGTTCGCCACGCCCAGCCCCGTGAGCTCCACGAGCATCGACTGGTACTCGAACAGCGCCTGCAGGAACCCCTGCGTGACCTCGGGCTGGTACTGCGTGTACGAGGTCAGGAACTCCGAGCGCTGGGAGAGGTGGTCGACCAGCGACGGGACGTAGTGCTCGTAGTGGCCGCGCCCGAGGAACTCCGTGAGGTCGTCGTTGCGCCGGAGGCGCTTGCGCGTCTCCGTGACGGCCTCCTGCTCGGACTTGGCGTCGATGCCGTAGTCGTCGTCGAAGCGCACCGACTCGGGGATGTCGAACAGTGCCTCCACGTCGTCGACGCCGACGGCGTCCAGCATCGCCGCCGTCTCCTCGTCGGTGTGGGGGGCGTACGGACTGCCGCGCTCGCGCCCGCTCATGGTCGTCCTCCCGGCGACGGACCGCCGTCGAATCCAGACATACGCGAGGGTTGCGGAGCGGACACCAAGATACCCCCGGTTCCGGAACCCCGTGAGCGGAAAAAGTATCCGCGTACGTGTACCGATTCCAACGAGTTCTCGGGGAAGTAGTCACGAACGCGCGTGCCGACCGGCAAGCGTTGCGACGGTCAGCCGTCGCCGAGCGCGTCCGCGATTGCTTCGAGGTCGGCCTTGCGGAACGCGCCGCCCGCGCTGTCGGGGTCCGCGTCGTCGGCGAGGCCGACGCGCGCCCGAATCTCCGCGCGCATCACGGCCTTCGACGGCAGGCTCCCCTTGTGTACCTCGTAGCCCAGTTCCGTGCAGACGGCCGCCAGCGCCTCCTTCGTGAAGCCCGTGGACTCCACGCGCGTGTACCGCCCGACGGACTCTCGAATCTCGTTCCGCAGGTCGTCGACAGTCGGTGCCATTCGCGGACAGACGCAGCGGCGCGACAAGAGCGTTCGCACGGCGCGGCCAGCGACAGAGTTCCGGGAGCGTGCGCGCGCCGAGTGAGAGAACGGGTCGTTACGCGATTTGGTCGGCGTACTCGTCGGCGTCCAGCAGGTCGTCGAGGTCGGCGTCGTCGAAGTCGAGTTCGACGAGCCAGCCATCGCCGAACGGGTCGTCGTTGACGAGCTCGGGCTGGTCTTCGAGGGCGTCGTTGACCGCGGTCACTTCGCCCGAGACGGGCGCGTAGATGTCCGAGACGGCCTTGATGGACTCGACGACGCCGAACTCGTCGCCGCCTTCCAGTTCGTCCCCGACGCCGGGGAGTTCGACGAAGACGACGTCGCCGAGTTCGTCTTGGGCGAACTCGGAGATGCCGACGCGGCCGGTCTCGGGGTCGATCCACTCGTGCGATTCGAGGTAGTACAGGTCGGATGGAACGTCGAAGCTCATTGGTCGATGAAGGGTGTGGGGGTGATGGTTGCTCGCTTGCCGGTGCCGCGGACGACGACCTCGACGCTCGTGTCGTCGTCGGCGTGCGCCGCGTCGACGTAGCCGAGGCCGATGGGCTCGTCGAGGGTCGGGCTCATCGTGCCGCTCGTGACCTCGCCGACGGTGTCGCCGTCCTTCCGAATCTCGTAGCCGTGGCGGGGGACGCCGCGCTCGTCGAGGACGAAGCCGACGAACGCCTGCTCGACGCCCGCCTGGCGCTGGGCGGCGAGGGCGTCGCGGCCGACGAACTCGGTGTCGAGGTCCACGACGAAGCCGATTCCGGCCTCGTAGGGCGTCCGGGGGTTCTCTTCGGGGTGGAAGTCCTGCCCGGAGAGCAGCAGGCCGACTTCGAGGCGGAGGGTGTCGCGCGCGCCGAGCCCGCAGGGCTGGCAGTCGTTGGCGAACGCGTCCCAGACCGCGCCCGCGCCGTCCGCGGGGAACACGACCTCGAAGCCGTCTTCGCCCGTGTAGCCGGTGTTGGCGACCCAGCACTCGACGCCCGCGACGTCGGCGTATTCGGCCTCGAAGCGCCCGAGGTCGAGCACGGAGTCGTCGGCGCGCGCCGCGACGAGGCCCGGGGCGTCCGGGCCCTGCACCGCGACCATCCCGTACTCGGTAGTGACGTTGTCGACGGTCGCCGTGAGGTCGTGCTCGTCGCGGTAGTCGGTCCACCGGTCGTACATCTGCTCGTCGTGGCCGGCGTTCGGCACGAACAGGTAGTCGGCGTCGTCGCCGTCCGGGAGCCGGTAGACGACGGTGTCGTCGAGCATGACGCCGTCGTCGTCCACGATGGCCGAATACTGGGCGTCGCCGGGGTCGAGCGCGGCGACGTCGTTGGTCGTGAGCCGCTGTGTCAGTTCCTCGGCGTCCGGGCCGCCGACCTCGATTTCCCCCATGTGGGAGACGTCGAAGACGCCAGCGGACTCCCGCACCGCGGCGTGCTCGGTCCGGATGGAGTCGAACTCGACGGGCATCTCCCACCCGCCGAACTCCGTGAACTGCGCGCCGCGGTCGTCGTGGCGACCGTACAGCGGCGGCGTTCGGAGAGCCATACTCGTGGCGTCGGCGTCCGGCAAGTAATGTTTTCGTATCCCGGGCGGCGAGCGGGCGGTCGGGCGCCTAGTGGCGAAAGTGGAGGACGTAGAGGAGGTAGACGCTGCACGCCGTGACGACCGCGCCACCGGCGGCGAACGCGAGCGTGGCGGCGAGCCCGACCGAGAAGAACGCGAGCTGAACCGCCTGTAGGCCGACGAGCACGCCGAGAATCGCGAGCACCGTCCAGACGACGGTGGAGAGCAGCGACCGACCGGCCCGCCGGATTTCCTCACGGACGACGCCGCGGAGTTCGCGTTCGGTCGGCTGGTCGGCGTCCATACTGCCGGGTTCGGGGGGAACGAAGGAGAACGTTTCGGCGAGTCGTGCGCGCTGCGAAGTGACTTCCGGCACCCTCTTGTCGGGGCACCCCCGAACGCGGGTATGGAGCGACTCAGCGGCCTGCTGGACGGGAGCGACGACGAGACGGCCGAGCGGCCGGCCGTCGCCCTGTTCGTGGACGGGCCGAACGTGCTCCGCGAGGAGTTCGACGTGGACTTAGACGACGTGCGGGAGACCGCGGAGGCGGCGGGCCGGCTCGCCGTGACGCGGCTGTACGTCGACGAGCACGCGACCCCCGAACTGATGCAGGCCGCGGAAGCCCGCGGCTACGAGGTGCGCGTCACCAGCGGCGACGTGGACGTGAAGCTCGCGGTGGACGCGACCGAACTCGTCGTGGACGGCGACGTGGACGTGCTCGCGGTCGCCTCCCGGGACACGGACTTCAAGCCCGTGCTGGAGACGGCGGGCCGACGCGGCGTGAGCACGCTCGCCATCGCGCCCGGCGAGCACGGGCGCTCGGACGCTCTCCGGAACGCCGCCGACGACGCGGTCGTGCTCGGCGAGTAGACGGACACCTTTTCGGGCGCCGACGGCCAACCGGCGCACATGACTGACTTGGGGACGCCGGTGCTGGACGACCACCTCCACCTCGACGCCGACAACCGCGGCATCGACGCCGTCGAGGACTTCGTCCACCTCGGCGGCACGCACCTGCTCGTCGTGAACAAGCCGTCGTGGCACCACGGCATCGAGGCCGACACGGGCGAGGACTTCCGGGCCGTCTTCGAGGAGACGCTCCGGCTCGTCGACGAGGCCACCGAGATACTCCCGGGCCGGGCGTGGCCCGTGCTCGGCGTCCACCCCGGCCTGATTTCGCGGCTCGTGGACGACCGCGGCTTCGCGCCCGAGGAAGCCGGCGAGCTGATGCGCGCGGGCCTCGACGTCGCCGCCGAGTACGCCAGCGACGGCGACGCGGTCGCGCTGAAGTCCGGGCGGCCCCACTACGAGGTCAGCGACGCCGTCTGGGCGGCCTCCAACGAGGTTATCCAACACGCCTGCGAGCGCGCCGCCGAGACCGGGGTGGCGCTCCAGTTACACACCGAGGCGACGGAGGACCTCACGGACGTGGCGGGGTGGGCGGAGGACGCCGGCCTGCCGCCCGAGCGCGTCGTGAAACACTACGCGAGCGGCGAGCTCGACGGCGTCACGAAGAGCGTGATGTGCGAGAAGAACTACTTGGAGACCGCGGTGGAAGCGGGCGAGCCGTTCCTGATGGAGACGGACTTCGTGGACGACGCCGACCGGCCGGGCGCGGTGATGGGGCCGAAGACGGTGCCGCGGCGCGTGCGCTGGCTCCGGGAGCAGGGCCACGACGACGCAATCCGCGTCGCGCACGTGGAGACCCCGGAAGCCGTCTACGGCATCGACACGCGGGGCACACTCGGCGAGTGACGGCGGCGAGCGCCGCGCGACCGTGCGGACGCGTGACTCGCCGGGCCGTTGAAGGAAAGGCCTTTGTCTCGGGCGGCCGGCGTACGGAGTATGAGTGCCCCCGAGGAGGAGTTCTACTCCGAGGAACGCTGGCAGAACTGGCTCGACCGGCTGCGCGACGAGGACATCGACCCCGAGGACGAGGACTCCGCGCGCCTGCTGTTGAACCTCCAGGACGACGTCGCCATCGCGGTGGCGAAGATTCTGAAGGCGTACGACAACGACGCCATCGACGACGAGGAAGCCCTCGACGAGCTCACGGACATCCGCGAGGTCGTGCTCTCCGAGCCCGACTTCGACGACGAGGACAAGCTGATGCTCGTCGACGGCGTCCAGACGAGTCTCGTCTGCGTGTTCTACAGCGCCGAGCAGTACGTCGCCGACGGCGTCGCCGACGAGGCCGACGTCACCGGCTACGTGCAGGCCGCCGTCGACGCCGAGCAGGAGGAAGACCTCGACCGCGCGCTCGGACTGAGCGCCTGCGCCGGCACGCGCGTCATCGACGGCGACGACCTCGACATGGACGTCCTCGACGACGTCGAGTACGGTCTCGTCACGGAGTGGGTCAACGGCCTCGACAGCCTCCAGAGCGCGCTCTCGGACCCCGAAGTCATCGAAGACGACGACTGACGAGAGTCGAGTCGAGCCGCGGCCGGGCCGTTCGGTGACCGAGAAGCCCGCCGCGACTCACTCGCCGTCGCGCCAGTCCCAGCCGCCGCCCCAATCCCAGCCGTCGCCCCAGTTCCACTCCCCGTCGTCCCAGCCCCAGCCGTCCCCCCAGTCGTCCCCCCAGTCGTCCCACCACCAGAACGGCCAGTCTTCGTCGTCCTCTTCGTCGTCTTCGCGTTCTTCGACTTCGACGGTGTCGCTGTCCCCGCTGCCGTCGTTGCCGGCGGCGTCCGTGGCGTCCGTCACCGTGACCGTGTAGTAGCCGTCGTCGACGCCGGTGACCGTCGCCACGTACTGGTAGCCCGCTTCGGTCGGCTGGCGGGCGAAGTCGTCGAGCGTGAGCGTGACGTCGTCCAGCTCTGCCACGTCGACGACCAGCGACGCCAGTTCTTCCGTGGCCGTGACCGACACCGTGAACTGCTCGGGCTCCGCCGAGTCCGCGGAGACGAGGACGGTCGGCGGGGTCGTGTCGGGGCTGGTCGTCGTCGTGGTCGGCGCGGGAGTCGACGGCGAATCGGCGGTGGTCGTCGATGGAGCCGTGGTCGTCGGCGTGTCGGCGGCCGCGACGCGCCGCTCGTCCTCGAAGAGGAGTTCACCGGACGGCTCGTGGACGACGTAGACGCGGACCGTGTCGCCGGCGGTCACGTCCAGCGAGAGCGACGGCCGCCACGACTCGCTGGGGGCGAACGTCTCGTCGCCGTCCACCGACGACGTGCGGACGCGGTCGCTCCGCTCCCCCGATTCGGCGACGACCGACAAGTCGCCGTACCGGAGGGGCGCGCCGCCCATGTTCGTGAGCCGGACCGCGAACGCGTCCGGCTCGGCCGTGACCTCGCCGGCCACGTCGACCGTGGGCGCGTCGCTGCCCGAATCCACGCTGTCGAAGACGTACGTGCCGCCGACTGCGGAGACGGTGACGACGAGCGCCACCATGAGGACGGTGCCGACCTGCGCCGACTGGCCCCGAGACGCCTGCACGCCGAACAGTTTACTGCCGGCCGACAAAAACCCACGTATTGGCGCGGGACGCGGCGGCCGAGGGAGGCGCTGTTTTTTTACGAGTGCCGGCCGTTCAGCAGCCATGAACTGGCGTGGGGACGACCGAGCGCAGTCCGTCCAAGTCGGGGCGATACTGCTGTTCGCCACGCTCGTCATCGCCCTGTCGATTTATCAGGCGACAATCGTCCCCTCGCAGAACGCCGACATCGAGTACAAGCACAGCCAGACCGTCCAGAACCAGATGGCTGACGTGCGGAACTCGATTCTCCGGTCGGCGGCGACCGGGACGACCCAGCCCACGTCGCTGACGATGGGGACCCAGTACCCCGCCCGGGTCTTCCTGTTGAATCCGCCACCGTCGACCGGGACACTCCGAACGGGGAGCTACGACGACGGGACGGTTCGCGTCTCGAACGTGAATGCGACGAACCCGGAGACGCGGGAGTTCCTGAACGGGAGCTGGACAGCGTCCACGAAGTTTCTGGAGTACGAGCCCGACTACAACGAGTACGACAACGCCCCGAACCTCCTCTACGAGTCCTCTATCCTCTCTAACTACTACCCGAACTCGGGCGGGGGCACTGCTATCCCGCTCACCGACCAGTTGCTCGTGGACAACGAGACTCGGACTATCACGCTGGTCACGCTGAACGGGTCGCTGAGCACGACGCGTGCGGGGTCGGTGACGGTGAGCCCGGAGTCGTTGAGCGCGCCCTACCAGCGGGTGCAAGTGACGAACAACACCAGCGGCCCGGTAAACGTCTCCGTGCCGACGTGGCTGTCCGCGGACCAGTTTGAGAACCGCACTGACCTCGGAAATCACCCGGGCGTCATAGATGTTGTCGACGTTCCAGACGAGAACCGTGTCGTCGTGCAGGTGAACTGGACCGATCGCTTCACGCTCCAGACCGCGCGCGTCGGCGTCGGTAGCGGCACGGATAATCCCGGCCCGCATTACCTGACGCTTGTGGAGAATCGCGGCGACCGCGTGACCGTCGAAGCGCGGGACCGGTTTAACAACGCCGAGAGCGGTGTGAAGGTGGACATCAACGACGAAGCCAAGAATAACTCGCTGTTCGAGGATTCGTCTCTATGGACCGACGAGAACGGCCGTGCGACATTCGAAGTGAACGGGAACAAGAGCGGGACTGCGACTATTTGGGTTAATAAAAACAGTACGGAGTATGAGCGGGTTGACGATGTGTATGTCAATGGAGACACTGGTAGCAGTAACCAGGATAATACCGATAGCAGCAACCCTAGCATATCGTTCCGGCTGGACGACCTCACTCATACTAACGAGAACGCCGTGGAATACGTCGGGTCGTACAGTGTATCGAACACGAACAGCTCGTTCCAGCGAGTGGAAATCCAGTACCAGAACACGAATCAGGGAACCGCGAGTCAGACGCTGCAAAAGGCCGGCGAGCGCGGAGGCCTCCGGTACACGAGCACCTACGGGGCAGGAGACGCCTACGACGTGACGTTCCGTGTCGTCTACAGCGGCCCCGACGGTGAATACAATGCCACGACCAGGACCATCACAGATGTTGCGGACGCTGCGAACCCGAACGGGAACGGCGACCTCTCGACCGAATCGACGGCGACGTTGAGCAGTTCCCCGATAACGGACCGTAGTAACAACGGACAGGGCCCGCGGTACCGGCTCAACTACGATATCTCGGCGGGCGGGTACTCACAGACGAGATTCGTCGCCGTTGCCACCGATTCCGGAGGGAAAGACAGTGCGATCGGGACCGCTCGGTCAGGTACCCTCGACGTAAGTCCCGGGTATGGCAACGGTCAATCATTCAAGCTGGCGGTTCTAGTGTATGGGCCGGACGGCGCGGTTGTCGACGCCCGAATTGCCGAGGACTCCGCTGACGGAACCGGCCCGTAGATTCGACACCCGTCGAAACCCCCATCGACAAAGCCATAAGACCGCTTCGTGTAGGCGCGAGTATGACCAGCGTCGGCATCGACGCCATCGAAGTGCGAACGGGACGACTGAAACTCGACCTCGCGGAGACGTTCGCGCCCGAGCAGGGCGACGACCCCGAGAAGTACACGAAGGGACTGGGGCTGTTCGCGTCGTCGTTCCCGGACGCCTACGAGGACATCGTGACGATGGGCGCCAACGCCGCCCACCGCCTGATGGAGCGCAAGGGTCTGGAACCCGACGACGTCGGGCGCATCGACGTCGCCACGGAGTCGTCGTTCGACAACTCGAAGCCGGTGTCGACGTACATCGCGGGCTGCCTCGAACAGGTCTACGACGGCGACTTCCACCACGCGAACAAGGGCGAGCGGAAGTTCGCCTGCATCGCCGGCACGCAGAGCCTCGACGACGCGGTGAACTGGATTCTCGCGGGCCGGAACCGCGGCCGGGGAGCGCTCGTCGTCGCCACGGACACCGCGCTGTACGCCCGGGACTCCTCCGGTGAGGCGACGCAGGGCGCGGGCGCGGTGGCGATGTGGATTACCGAGGACCCCGACCTCGTGGAGCTGTCGACCGAGCAGGGGTACGGCTCCGCAGACGAGACGGACTTCCTGAAGCCGAACCAACAGTTCCCGAGCGTGGACGGCAAGCGCTCGGTGCAGGTGTACCTCGCGCGGATGCGCGAAGCCCTCGAAGACTTCGAGCGCGCCGCCGGCGACACCCACCCCGACGACTACGCGTTCATCCCGTTCCACACGCCGTTCCCAGGGATGGTGCGGAAGGCCGCGGTGCTCGGCTATCGGCACATGATTCGCGGGACGGACGTCGAGGAGCGCCTCGCCGACGACATCGGCCGGCAGCCGCGCCGCGACGACTTCGACTCCCGCGAGGCGTTCGAGGCGGCGATGAGCGACTACGTGGACGACCTCAAGGAGACCGACGCGTACCGCGAGTGGTACGGGGAGGCCATCGGGCCCACGCTGAACATCTCCAGTCAGGTCGGGAACTGGTACACGGGCTCGGTCCACATCGCGCGCGTCAGCGCGCTCAAGCACGCCGTCGAGCAGGGCCGCGACCTCGCCGGCGAGAAACTGCTCGTGGCGTCGTACGGCTCGGGCGCGCAGGCGGAGATTCACGAGGAGACCGTCCAGCCCGGCTTCGAGGAGGAGTTAGCCGACCTGAACGTCGACGAGCAGGTCGAGCGCCGCTACGACCTCGACTTCTCGGAGTACGAGCAGATTCACGACCGCCACAACCACGAGAAGACCGTGGAACTGGAGCCGTTCACGCAGCCCGACAGCGAGTTCGTCTTCGACGGCTGGGGCCCGATGAACGAGCGCCAGTACACGTACGTCGAGTAGTCAGCGCTCTTCGAGCGCGAGCGCGGTGCCGACGGCGGCGACCGCGCCGGCTAAGACGCCGGCGGGCACCCCCAGTACGGCCGACGGCCAGATTATCTCGTCGAGGAGCGCAGTGACCCCCACTGCGACGACGAGGAAGACGACAGTCCCGACGAGCAGCGACGCGAGCGCGGTCCTCATGCGTGCTCGCGGAGCGCGGCGAGCATCTCCTCGATGTCCATCTCGGTGACCGCGAGCGCGTAGCCGTCGCGCTGGGCGAGCGCCGGCGCGTGCTCCCAGAGGTCGTCGGTGGAGAGGCCGTGGAGGAGGACGGCGTTCGGCGTGGGGTTGACGACGCGCAGGGCGACCAGCGGGCTCTCGCCGCGGGAGACGTTCGTGAACGCGAGCACGCGGCTCGTGGACTGGCCGTACAGCCGGTAGAACTCGTCGCTGCGGAGCCGCCGGATGGCCTCGATGGAGTCGATGACGGTGTGGCCGGTGACGGTGTCGCGGTCGCCGGAAACGACCTCGGTCGCGCCGACGGCGTCGTACAGCTCGCTGGCGGGGAGCGCGGTCGGGTACTCCTGCAAGTCGAGGACCACGTCGCTGTCGAAGCCCGCGGAGAGCACGCGCCCGTACTGGCGGATGTGGTCGCCGCCGCGGCGCTCGTCGATGTCCAGCAGCGCCTCGACGACGCGCGTGACGAGCGCGATGCCGGGGCTGGAGCGCCGGCCGCTCTCGTAGTCGGAGACGACAGACGACGAAACGTCGAGCTCCTCCGCGAGGGCGGTCTGGGAGACGTCGAAGTCGGTGCGCCACTTCCGGAGCGTCGCCCCGGGGTCGTCGCTGAGCGTGATATCGCCGGCGATGCGCTCGGCGAGGTCCGCTCGCGGGTCGTCGGTCATGGCCCGAGTTCCGGCGGCGCCGGCAAAAAGCCTGCCGGAGGACTTCGACACCTGCCGAACAGAAAGAGCCATCTCCCGTGCGTGCCACTCACAGACACATGCCTTCGACGGTCGTCCACGTGGCGTTCGGCGCGCTGGTGGCGACGGCGCTCCTGCGAGCCTTCGACGCGAGGACGCTCGCGGTCGTCTGCGCGTTCGCCGCGCTCCCGGACGCGGACACGTTCCTCGGCGTCTGGATACCCGGCGGCCACCGCGCGCTCCTCCACACGGCCCTGCTCCCCGCGGTGCTCGGCGCGCTCGTCTACTGGGACGCGCGCCGTTCGGACTCGTGGCTGCGCGCCCGGTTCGGCCCGAACGGCCCGCACGTCGCGGCCGTCGGCGTGCTCGCGCTCCTGTTCGGGGGAATCCTCCCGGACTTGATGACGAACGGCGTGAACCTCCTCTACCCCGTCCACGACCGCTTCTACACGTTCTCGGGAACGATAGAGCTCTCCAGCACGCGCGGTTTCGTCCAGACGTTCGTCGACCTCGCGGACGCCCCCGGTGGGAGCGGCACGGTCGGCGGGACCACCGAGAACACGCACTACTACACGGGCGTGGACTTGGAGCGCGGCGCCGACCCCGCGAACGCCGAGCGCGTGTTCCCCGTCGTCTCCTCGGGGCTCCAGTTGGTGGTCGTGCTCACGGCCGCCGCGGGCGTCGCCGGCCGGTTCCGGGAAGCCAAACGCTAACGCCGAGCGGCGAGGAGTGCGCGCATGGTCAGGCCGTACGCGGACACGGACAGCGACGCCCTCTGGGAGCTGAAGCGCGGCTTCGAGACGGGGCTCGGCGAGGGTACGGACGACGAGGCGAAACAGGAACGCTACGAGGCGAAACTCGACGCCGGCTACCGCCGCGAGTGGCTGGACTGGGTGGGTCGCTGCGTCGCGGAGAACGACGGCTGCGTGCAGGTCGCCGAGAGCGACGACGGCCTCGCGGGGTACGTGTTCGTACTCCCGGAGTCGATGGCGTACGTCTGGGACGCGGCCGTCCTCAACGAGATTTACGTCGCGCCCGAGCACCGCGGCACGGGCGTCGCGGACGACCTGATGGACGCCGCGCTCGCCGTCGCGCGCGAGCAGTCGCTGCCGCTGGACCGGCTGGTGTTAGACGTGGACCGGCAGAACGAGCGCGCGAAGGCGTTCTACGAGCGGCACGGCTTCGAACACTGGGGAGAGATGGTCGCCCGCGACCTCTAAGTGGAGGTGACGGCGCCGAGCGCGCCGCCGAGCGCGCCGAAGACGGCGGGGAAGACGACGCCCGCGAGAAGGACGCCGAGCGCGTACGTGGGGTGGATGGCGCTGCCGCCCGCGGCGTACTCGAAGACGAACAGGCCGGCGACCGCGAGCACCACGTAGCCGGCGACAACCATCGCGCCGCGCTTCGCGCCCGCGGCGAGGTCGGCCGCGTTGGCGTACCGCGCGAGCACGAACCCGGCCAGCACCAGCGCGACGACCGGAACGAGGTACAGCAGCATCGACGCCTCGCCGTCGGCGACGAGGCTCCGCGTGGCCTGTCCCTCGCCCAGCGACGGCACCGTGAACGGGACGCCGTGGGCGTTGTAGAACAGCCAGCCGATGGCCTTCCACGTCGGAATGGGGTCGCCGCCGAACAGGTCCAAGACGGCGTTGAAGGTTTCGAGTTGGTCGCGGACGCCCGACGACTGCCAGAGGTAGGTGACGACGTAGCCGACGGCGTACGCGACGACGCCGGCGACCGCGCCGGCGCCGAGACCGAGGCCGGCGTCGTTGGAGTTGCGGGGAGTTCGTTCGGACATGGTTGTGGTGGTCGCCGTGGAGTAAAAAGGCTTTGTGGCGACTGATTCTCGGGGAATCCGCTCGGAGAGCGGTCGCTCAGGGTGACCGACGGGAGGGCTACGGGTTCAGGCCCGAGAGGGCGGCGCGGACGAACACGAGCACGGGGATGATTTCGAGGCGGCCGACCCACATGTTGAGCGTGAACATCGCCTCCGCGACCGGCGACATCGTCGGCCCCGTGATGCCGGTCGAGAGCCCGACGTTGCCCTGCGCGCTGGCCACCTCGAAGAGCGCGTCCGCGTACCCGAACGCCGGCCCGGTGAGGTTCACGAGGACGACGCTGGTGACCGCGAGCACGATGAGCCACAGCAGCGAGACGATGGCGGCCTCGCTGAACTCCCGCTCCATGGCCTCGCGGTCGAGCAGGCGGTCGCCGATGCGCGCGGTGACGACCGCGTTCTTCGGGAGGAACACGCGGGAGAACTGCCAGATGATGCCGCGGACGATGGTGTACGCGCGGATGATTTTGATGCCGCCGACGGTCGACCCGGCGGCGCCGCCGACCACCATCGCGCCGGCGACCAGCACCTTCCCGCCGGCGAGCCAGCGGCCGATGGGCGCGGACTGGAACCCCGTGCAGGAGAGCGCGCTCACCCACTGGAACGTCGAGTCCCGAATCGCGTCCAGTTGCGCGGCGTCAAGGGACGGCACCGAGAACGGGAGGAACGACTGCGTGGCGAACGCGCCCGAGGTCGCGGGCACGGAGACGACGTTCTGGACGGAGAGCACGGCGATACCGCCCGCCAGCAGCGCGAACAGCCAGCGGGTCTGGAGGTCCGAGACGAGTTCCCCAACCTCGCGGTCGTGGAGCACGACGTAGTGGACGGGGAACGCGACGGCGCCCAGAATCATGATGGGGAGCAGGGCGGTCTCGACGAGCGGCGAGTTGTACGTCGCAATCGAGTTGTCGGTGACGGAGAACCCGCCCGTAGTGAGCCCCGTCATCGCGTGGTTGAGCGCCTGCCACGCGACCTCCCACGGCGCCAGCGATTGCGCGTACGCGCTGTCGCTGAAGTGAATCGCGGCCGCCAGCAGGGCAAAGGAAAGCACGGTGTAGCCGACGACGAGCTTCCAGACCGTCCGGACCGTGGAGACGACGCTGGGGTGAATCTTCTCCTCGCGGGCCTCGCTCTGGTAGAGCGCGTAGCTCCCGCTGCCGGGCCGGGAGAGAATCGAGACGGTGAGGACGATGACGCCGACGCCGCCGACCCACTGGATGAACGACCGCCACCACTGGAGCGCGCGCGGCAGCGACGGCTCGTGAATCGCCATCGTCAGCCCGCTGCCCGTCCACCCGCTCATGCTCTCGAAGAACGCGTGCAGCGGGTCGCGGAAGTACGCGAGGCTGGACAGCGTCGTCGCGGAGCCGACGCGAATCGGCTCCCACGCGCTCGTGTCCGTCGCCGCAGGGACGAACGCGTCCATGGCGGCGGGCGGCGTCAGCCACGCCGTCGCGAAGAACGGGAGCGCACCGAACGCCGCGACCATCAGCCACCCGCCGGCCGCGATGACCATCCCGTGTTTCATCTTCGGGTTCGGCGCGTCCGCGAACGCGCGGGTCGCCGCGCCCCCGATGGCGGCCGTCACGCCGCTTGCGAGGAAGACGGCGACGGCGGCGTGGTACTCGCGGAACCCGAGCGCGACCAGCGACGTGACCGCCATCAGGCCCGCCTCCATCAGCACCAGCGACCCGACGTCGCGGCCGATGATTCGGAGGTCCGTCGGCAGCACGCCGGCGTGCTTCCGGGCCATGCTACGAGCGGTCTTCCGTGTGCCCGAACACGTCGGTCACTTCCGGCGTCGCGCCCTCGCTGGAGTACACCGTGAGCATGTCGCCGGCCTCGATGCGCGTGTTCCCGCGCGGGGTTATCGGGCCGCTCTCGTCGTCGCGCTCGATGGCGACGACGAGCAGCTCGCCTTTGAGCAGGCCAGCCTCGTCGGCCTCGCGCAGCGACTTCCCCGCGATAGGCGCGTCCGCCTCGACGGTGATTTCGAACACCTCGGCCTGCTCGCCGATGCGCATGAAGTCGACGATGGAGGGGCGCTTGACCGCGCGGTAGAGGTACTCGGCGATGAGGTGCTGTGGGTTCTGCATCGTGTTCACGCCGATCTGCCGGAAGAGGTTCATGTGCTCGGGGTCGTGGACGACCGAGACGACGTCCGGCACCGCGAGGTCTTGGGCGAGCAGGCACACCATCACGTTCGTGGCGTCCTGGTCGGTCGTCGAAATCAGGGCGTCCGCGCGGTCCGCGCCCGCGTCCTCCAGCGTCTCCTTGGAGGTCGCGTCGTCGTGGATGACCAGACAGTCGTACTCGCGGGACGCACGCTCGGCGCGCTCCTCGTCGCGCTCGATGACCACCACCTCGTTGCCGCCCTTCGTGGCGATGTCGATGAGGGGGTCGCCGATGTCACCCGCGCCGACGATGACGATGTACATTACGGCCGATTTTCAGAGTCAGTCACCGAAAGGCTGTCGCTCCGGCCGGCATCCCGAGCGACGGCCGTCCGCAACCACTAAACGCGGCTCGCGCCTTCCTCCGGTAATGACCGACTGGACGGAGAAGTACCGCCCGTCGTCGCTGTCGGAGGTCCGCGGGAACAACAAGGCCCGCGACGCGCTCCGGGAGTGGGCGGACACGTGGGAGGAACACGGGGAGGCGGTCGTCCTCCACGGGAGTCCGGGCGTCGGGAAGACGTCGGCGGCGCACGCGCTGGCGGCCGACGAGGGGTGGGACGTGGTGGAGCTGAACGCCTCCGACCAGCGCACGGCGTCGGTCGTCGAGCGCGTCGCCGGCGAGGCCGCGAAGTCGGGGACGCTGGGCGGCGGGACGGGCGGCCGGAAGCTCGTCGTGATGGACGAGGCGGACAACCTCCACGGGAACGTCGACCGCGGCGGCTCCGCCGCCATCACCCGGCTGGTGAAAGAGTCCACGCAGCCCATCGTGCTCATCGCCAACGAATACTACGACATGAGCAACGGGCTGCGGAACGCGTGTCAGGACATCGAGTTCCGGGACGTCTCGAAGCGCTCCATCGTGCCCGTGCTGCGGGACATCTGCCGGCGGGAGGGCATCGAGTACGACGAGGAGGCGCTGGAAGCCATCGCGGAGCAGAACTCCGGGGACCTGCGCTCGGCGGTCAACGACCTGCAGGCGCTGGCCGAAACCGAGGAGAAACTGACCACCGACGACGTGGTGATGGGCGAGCGCGACCGCACGGAGGGCGTCTTCGACTTCCTCGACGACCTCATCAAGAACCTGAGCGCGCAGGAAGCCCTCGAAGCGGCTTACGACGTCGACGAGACGCCGGACGACCTCATCAACTGGGTGGAGGACAACGCGCCCAAGGACTACTACGGCGACGAGCTCGCGGACGCCTACGAGTTCCTCTCGAACGCGGACGTGTGGCTGGGCCGCGTGCGCGCCACCCAGAACTACTCGTACTGGCGGTACGCCACGGACAACATCGCGGCGGGCGTGGCGGCGTCACGCCGGAACGACCACGGCGGCTGGACGCGCTACGGGCCGCCGTCGTACTGGCGGAAGCTCGGGTCGACGCGCGCGACCCGGGAGAAGCGCGACTACGTCGCGCGCAAGGTCGCGGCGGGCAGCGGGTGTAGCATGTCGACGGCGCGGCGCAAGGTCGTGCCGTTCCTCGCCACGATGACCCATCACTGCAAGAACCGCGAGCTGACGGTGGCGATGACGGCGGCGTACGACCTCGACGCCGAGCACGTCTCGTTCGTCACGGGCTCGGGGGAGACGACGAACAAGGTCCAGTCCATCGTCGAGGACGCCGAGCAGCTTCGCTCAGAGCGCGCCGTCGAACACTCCGGCGGGGCCTTCGAGGGCGAGGCGAGCCTCGACGACGCCGACGACCGCGGCGACGCTGGCGAGGACGAGGACGAGCAGGCGGACGCGGACGAGGAGAGCGCCGACGACCAAGCGGGACTGGACGACTTCTTCTGACTACGCGGGGCCGCGGCCGCCCGCGGACCCGCCGACGCCGGGGATGGCGACGCGGCGGCGGACCCACTCCATCGTCGTGGTCGCCGACACCACGAGCAGGACGTAGACGACGGCCGCCAGCAGGAACAAATCGAGGAAGCGGTAGTTCGAGTAGGCGGCCTCCTCGACGGCGTAGAACAGCTCCGTGACCGTGATGAACGACGCCAGCGAGGAGTATTTCACGAGGTAGACGAGCTCGTTCGTCCACGACGGAATCGCGATGCGGAGCGCCTGCGGCAACACGACGTACCGGATGCCGTCCAGTTGGGAGAGGCCGACGGCGCGCGCGGCGGTCAGTTGACCGGTGTCGACGCCCTCGATGGAGCCGCGGATGTACTCGGCTTGGTAGGCGGCGCTGTTGATTGTGAACCCGAGGACGGCGACCCACACCGCTTGCGGGGGGACGACGCCGCTGCCGACGAACGGGACCGCGCCGATCCAGCCCGCCAGCGGGAGCGCGAAGTAGAGCACGAACAGCTGGGCGAGCAGCGGCGTGCCGCGGATGAGTTCGATGAACGCCAGCGCCACCCAGTGCGTGACGCGGCCGTAGACGCGGGCGGCCGCCAGCGGCACCGCAAGCACCAGCCCGAAGAGGATGCCCAGCGTCGTGAGCACGACCGTCAGCCACGCGCCCGCGGCGAGGTCCGGGAGGTACGTCATCGCAAAGGACGCGGAGTCGAGCGCGCTCGCCACCCAGCCGACGGGCGTCCCGACGACTCCCAGCCCGGTCGCCGCCTCGCGGACCGCGGTCGCGGCCGCGGCGACCGGTTCGGGGTCGAAGAACGGCTGGCCCTGCGGGACGAAGACGCCGCCGAACCAGTCGTTGAGCAGGCGCGCGGAGAACCACAGCCAGAACGCCGCGAGCACCCCGTCCCGCACGAGTCGCTGCGTGTTCCGGCTCATTGGCCGCCGTGGAGTTTCGTGAGGCGGCTGAGGAACGCCGCGGTGCGGTCGTGCTCGGGGTTCTCGAAGAGCTGTTCGGGTGGCCCCTGTTCGACGAGCTTGCCGTCGTCGAGGAAGAGGACGTCCGTGGCGGCCTGCTTGGCGAACCCCATCTCGTGGGTGACCACGAGCATCGTCATTCCTTCGTCGGCAAGCTCGCGCATCACTTCGAGCACTTCGCCGATGAGTTCCGGGTCGAGCGCCGAGGTCGGCTCGTCGAACAGCATCAGCTTGGGGTCCATGGCGAGCGCGCGAGCGATGCCGACGCGCTGCTTCTGGCCGCCCGAGAGTTCGGCGGGGTAGGAGTCGGCCTGCTCGCGGAGGCCGACAGCTTCGAGCTGCCACGCGGCCTTCTCGACGGCCTCGCGCTCGCCGTAGTCGAGCACGCGCTTGAGGCCGAGCGTGACGTTCTCCAAGGCCGTGAGGTGCGCGAACAGGTTGAAGTCCTGGAACACCATTCCGACCTGTCGGCGGAGGTCGTTGACGTCGAGGTCGTAGATGGAGTCGCCGTCGAGGCTGATGTCGCCGTCGTCGATGTCGGTGAGGCGGTTGATGCAGCGCAGCATCGTGGACTTCCCCGACCCCGACGGGCCGACCAGCACTTTCACGTCTTGGCGCTCCATCTCGAAGGAGATGCCTTCCAGTACCGTCTCCTCGCCGTAGCTCTGGTGGACGTCGTCGACGTCGAGTAGTGGGTCCGTCATTGGTTACCTCCGGGAATCGCGACGCGGTCGTGTAGCTGCTCGATGCCGCGGTTGACGGTGAACGTCAACACGAAGTAGATGAGCGACGCCGCGAGGAACACTTCCAGCGCGGCGGTCGTCTGAATCGAGAAGAGGTCGTAGCTGCGCTTCAACAGCTCCGCGACGCCGATGGCGTACGCGATGCTGGTGTCCTTGAGGACGATGGTGAACTCGTTCTGGAAGCCGGGCACGGAGCGCCGCAGCGCCTGCGGCAACACGACGTGGCGGATGGCGTCGAGCTTCGAGAGCCCGACGGCGCGCGCGGCCTCCATCTGCCCGCTCTCGACGCTCTCGATGGCGCCGCGGAAGATCTGGCTCTGGTAGGCCGCCGACCGCACGCCGAGCGCGAGCGTCGCCGCGACGAACGCCGGCGAGACGCCGAACGCGAAGTACGTCAGCGAGATGATGACCAGAATCGGCGTGCCGCGGACGACGACGCCGAGCGGCCGCACGACGCCCTTCGAGTACCGCCCGCCGTAGGCTTCAACGACGCCCGCGGGCAGCCCGACGACGAACCCCAACAGCATGCTGAAGAACGTGAGCTTGACCGCCAGCCACGTCCCGTCGACGAAGAACTGCCGCTGACGCCAGACGAACTCCCAGTCGCCGACCCCGGCCTGCAGTAGGAGCTGCGTCGGGTCCATCGACGTTACTCGCTAGCGAACCACTCTTCGGTGAGGTCGGCGTACGTGCCGTCGTCTTGGACGGCCTGCAGCCCCTCGTTGAGCGCGGTCTGGAGGTCGCTGGCGTTCTCGCGGACGCCGAAGCCGTACTGCTCGCCGGTCTCGATGGTGAACGAGACGACGACGTTGCGGTTGGCGACGAACGTCTCCGCGACCGGCGTGTCGACGATGACCGCGTCGATGTTGCGGTTCACGAGGTCTTGAACCGCGAGCACGTAGTTCTCGTACGTGTTGGCCTGCGAGTTGCTGATGGTGCCGTCCTCGACGAGCGAGTCCAGCTGGTCTTTGCCGGTGGTGCCGGACTGCGCGCCGAGCGGGCGGTCGGCGAGGTCGCTCTTGCTCTCCGGGCGGAAGCTCCCGCCCTCGCGGACGAGCACCGCTTGGTTGGCGTCGTAGTAGGGGTCGCTGAAGTCGATGGTCTGGTCGCGCTCGTCGTTGATGGTCATCGCGGCGGCGGCCACGTCGATGTTGCCGTTGTCGAGCGCGACGATGAGCTGATTGAACTCGAGGTCCTCCCAGCTCCCGAGCTCGTAGCCGTCGGTCCGCTCGACGACCGCCGACAGGAGGTCGACGTCGAAGCCGACGAGGTCGCCGGAGTCGTTGACGAACTCGAACGGCGGGAAGCCGGAGGCCGTGCCGGGCGTGATGGTCGTGACGTCCGCGGTGGTGGTCGTGTCGCCGCTGGCCGTGGTGCCGGTGGTGGTCGAGCCGTCGCCGTCGCCGCCGCCGGTGCAGCCAGCGAGGGTCAGTGCGACGCCGGTGCCGCCGACGCTCTTGATGAACGTCCGCCGGTTGAAATCAGACATACCACACCGATGCACGGGGAGGGTATTAAATACAACCGAACGCGCACCGCTCCGGCGTCACGCCGCGACGGCGGCGTCACCGCGGGTCGAGCGCGCGGTGAGGACGAACAAGCCGGCGACCGCGGCGGTGAGCACGTAGTACGCGAGGTGGACCGTCGGGGTGAACTGGACGACGCCGGTGCCGATGAGAATCTGGACGGTGACGGCGCCGAGCGTGGCGACCATCGCTCGCGCGGCGCGGCCGGCGCGGCGGCGGCGCGCCCACACGAGTGCGGTCAGCGCCGCGGAGAACACGAGCAGTTCGAGCGCGTGGTGGATGAGCTGGACGCGCGTGCCGTACACCGCGAAGACGGTGTTCCGGGAGAACACGAGCGCGACCGGGAGGACGGCAAGGCCGGCCAGCGAGGCGGTGCGGACGCTGCCGACGCCGCGGCCGACGAGTTCGCGCATCCGGAGCGTGGTGTAGAGCAGCGTCCCGAAGATGGCGAGCGCGGCGAGGTGGTGGACGGCCTGCGTGATGGGCATGTACCCCCACGGGACGAGCCCGCTGAAGGTGACGGTGGTGCCGCCGAGAATCACTTGGATGGGGAGGAGGACGACGGCGAGCACGCCGCCGATTTTGACGTCGCGGGCGTCGAAGTTGCGCCACGAGACGGCGCCGGTGCCGAGGATGAAGAAGCCGACGACCATCGCGAACCCGCGGTGGAACTGCTCGATGAAGTCGTGAATCTGGAGGCCCAGCGGGAGCAGTTGGCCGTTGCAGCTCGGCCACTGGAGCCCGCAGGTCGCGCCCGACCCGGAGACGGCGGTGTACTCGCCGACGAGGATGAGCGCGAACGTCAGCGCTGTCGTCACGACCGCGAGTTGGTACGAGCGGCGGTCCATGACTCGGGATTTTGCGTCGGTGTACGTAGGCGTGTCGTATTCGGCGTGGCCGACCGTAGGGAGGCCACGTTACGGCGAACGCGGAGCAGAGGCGACGCGTGAGTGGCGTGGTTCGGAGCGAGTGAGCGCAGCGAGCGACTGAGAACCACGGGAAAGCGAACGAGAACCGGGGGGAGCCGTGAGCGGCGCGGCGCGCCTGCGGGCGAATCGTGCCGCTCTAGAGCCGACATAGTTCGACGTTCGACGTAACAACATTCGACGCGTTGGGGTAGGTTTTTGGCCGTCGCCGGAGCAGGGGAGCACATGGGACTAGACGAGGACTCTCTGGACTACCACGCCAGCGACCCGCCCGGGAAAATCGAGATTTCGACGACGAAACCGACGAACACCCAGCGTGACCTCTCGCTGGCGTACTCGCCGGGCGTCGCCGCGCCCTGTCGCCGCATCGACGACGACCCCGAGGACGCGTTCAAGTACACCGCGAAGGGGAACATGGTCGGCGTCGTCTCGAACGGCTCCGCCGTGCTCGGCCTCGGCGACATCGGCGCGCAGGCGTCCAAGCCCGTCATGGAAGGGAAGGGAGTGCTGTTCAAGCGGTTCGCGGACATCGACGTCTTTGACGTTGAACTCGACCGGGAGAGCGCCGACGACATCATCGAGTCTGTCGCGGCGATGGAGCCGACGTTCGGCGGCATCAACTTAGAGGACATCAAGGCGCCGGAGTGCTTCGAGATCGAGACGCGGCTCCGCGAGGAGATGGACATCCCCGTCTTCCACGACGACCAGCACGGCACCGCCATCATCTCCGGCGCGGCGCTGCTGAACGCCGCCGAAATCGCGGGCAAGGACCTCGACGACCTCGAAGTCGTCTTCTCGGGGGCGGGCGCGTCGGCCATCGCCTCCGCGAAGTTCTACGTCTCGCTGGGCGTGCAGCGCGAGAACATCACGATGTGTGACTCCTCGGGCGTCATCACCGAGGACCGCGACGTCAACGAGCACAAGGCGGAGTTCGCCAGCCCCGCCGGCGAGGGCGGCGACCTCGCGGACGCGATGGACGGCGCGGACGTGTTCGTCGGGCTCTCCGTGGGCGGCATCGTCAGCCAGCAGATGGTGCAGTCGATGGCCGACAACCCCATCGTGTTCGCGATGGCGAACCCGGACCCCGAAATCGGCTACGAGGAGGCCAAGGCCGCCCGCGACGACACCGTCATCATGGCGACCGGGCGCTCGGACTACCCGAACCAAGTGAACAACGTCCTCGGGTTCCCGTTCATCTTCCGGGGCGCGCTCGACGTGCGCGCGACGGACATCAACGAGGACATGAAGGTCGCGTGCGCGGAGGCACTCGCAGACCTCGCCAAGCAGGACGTGCCCGACGCCGTCGTGAAGGCGTACGGCGACCAGCCGCTGCAGTTCGGGCCGGAGTACATCATCCCGAAGCCGCTGGACCCGCGCGTGCTCTTCGAGGTCGCGCCCACCATCGCGGAGGCCGCCATCGACTCGGGGGTCGCGCGCCGCGACCTCGACCTCGCGGAGTACCGCGAGGAGCTCGAGGCGCGCCTCGGCAAGAGCCGGGAGATGATGCGCATCGTCCTCAACAAGGCCAAAAGCGACCCCAAGCGGGTGGCGCTCGGCGAGGGCGACGACGAGAAGATGATTCGGGCGGCCTACCAGATGGCTGAGGAGGGCATCGCGGAGCCCGTGCTCATCGGCGACCGCGACACCATCGACGGCGTCGTCTCGGGGCTGGGCCTCGACTTCGACCCCGACATCGTCGACCCCGACGAGGGCAGCCACGAGGCGTACGCCGAGCGCCTCTACGAGCTCCGCCAGCGCAAGGGCATCACGCGCAGCGAGGCCGAGTCGCTGGTGAAACGCGACCCCAATTATCTCGGGTCCACGATGGTCGAAGCCGGGGACGCCGACGCGTTCCTCACCGGCCTCACGCACCACTACCCGTCCGCGCTGAAGCCGCCGCTGCAAGTCGTCGGCACCGCGCCGGACGCCGACTACGTGGCGGGCGTCTACATGCTGACATTCAAGAACCGCGTCATCTTCTGCGCGGACACCACGGTCAACCAAGACCCCGAGGCGGACGTGCTCGCGGAGGTCGCCGAGCACACCGCCGAGCTGGCGCGCCGGTTCAACGTCGACCCGCGCGTGGCGATGCTGTCGTACTCGAACTTCGGCAGCGTCGACAACGAGGGCACGCGCAAGCCCCGCGAGGCCGCGCGGCTGCTCCGCGAGAACGGCGACGTGGAGTTCCCCGTCGACGGCGAGATGCAGGCCGACAGCGCGGTCGTCGAGGACATCCTCGAAGGCACCTACGAGTTCAGCGAGCTCGAAGCGCCCGCGAACGTGCTCATCTTCCCGAACCTCGAAGCCGGGAACATCGGCTACAAGCTCCTCCAGCGGCTCGGCGGCGCGGACGCCATCGGGCCGATGCTGGTCGGGATGGACGAGCCGGTCCACGTCCTCCAGCGCGGCGACGAGGTCAAGGACATCGTGAACCTCGCGGCCGTCGCGGTCGTGGACGCCCAGCAGAACGGCGACTGAGGACGCGATAGGTCACGCGACGCCCGTGTCTTCGCTGGCGTCGACGTTCTCCGCGACCGTGCGGACGGTCCCGTCGGGCTCGACGTAGTGGATGTCGCCGTTCTCGACGAACGCGATTTCGTACGCGTGGTCGTCGTCTGCGTCGAAGCCTGCGGCCGGCCCCTTCGGGTACCCGCCGCTGGACGTCCACGTCGTCTTCGTGCTGTCTGCGGCCCAGAGCGCGAGGTTCCCGCTGCCGTCGACGCCGGGGACGCGGAACGGCGTGCCGTCGAACGCGCGCGGCGCGCCGACGCCGACCCCCGTGCTCTTCCCGACGCCGCCCATGCTCGTGGCGCTGTCGCCGTCGACGTAGTACAGGCCCTGTGACGTGCCCACGAACACGAGGTCGGTGTCGCCGTCGCCGTTCACGTCGCCGACGCCGGCGGCCGCGTCCGCCGACTGGGCGCTGCCGCCGACGGTCACTCGGGACGGCGACAACCCGGGACGCACTCGATAGATGGCGCTGTTGTCGGACGCGTTCACGTAGTAGACGCTCGTCGCGCCCCGCCACTCGCCGACGCCGAGCAGCGTCCCGTTGGTCTCGACGCCATCGTCGACGAGCGTCGTCGCCTCGCCGGCGTCGTCGACGAGCTTCAGCGCGCCGTTCGCGTCCACGTACGGGATTTCCTCGCGGGCGTCGTCGTCGAAGTCCACCTCCTTCGGGCCGACAGCGGCTGCCGTCGCGTCGTACCGCGTGACGCCGCCGGTCGCAGTCACGGAGCGCAGTTCCCCGCTCCGAGTGGCGAACACGAGTTCGCCGCGCGTCCCGTCCTTCGGGGGCGTCCTGAAGCGGAACGTGTCGCGGGCACCGGTCCGCGTGACGACGGCCCGGGTGTCGGCGAGCGGCCGCAGCGAAACGTCGACGCGGACGCGCAAGAGGTTCCCCTCGGCCCACGCCTCGCCGTCGAGAACGGCGGTTTCGACGTCGGTGCGGTACTCGCCGTTCACGAGCACCGAGACGAGGTCGGGGTCGGCGGGCAGCGTCCCGCCGCCGACGTTCTTCACGTAGAGCGCGAGCGTATCGGTGTCGTGGTCGTAGACGGACGCCGGGCTCCCCGCGTCGCTGACGATTTCGACTTCGGCGTCGATGGCGTCGGCCTGCTGTCGGCTCTGGTCGCCGAGCGCGCTGCCGAGCCGGGTCGCGCCCTGCGTGACGGTGCCCGCGAGGGACGCCGCCACGATGACGGCCGCGATGAACAACACGAGGTGAGTGGAGGGAGCGGACGCCACCTACGTCTCCCCCCGGAGCCGTACCGACATACCGTCGAGTGGCCGAGAGTCGTGATTGAGTGTTGTGGCCGTCCGCTAACAAGTCGTCCGGGGCGGGGCCGCGCGGTCAGTCGCTGGCGCGGCGGTCGCTGCGGGAGGGCGGCGGCACCTGCGAGTCGCCGGTGTCGCGCTCGGGGAGCAGGCACCGCGCGGGCTCGTCGTTGACGTGGCCGTACTGCTCGGGCTCGTTGGCGAGCACGTGCGCGGGGTTCGTCCCGGAGTCCAGTTGGGCGGCGCGGACCTCCTCGAAGCCGACGACGCGGGCGCGGATGCCCCGCCAGTGGTGGCCGGCGGTGGCGGGCGGGGAGAACTCCGTGATGGGGCGGTAGTCGTGGGCGCGGGCGGCGAGCGCGGCGGTATTGACGTCGCCCGCGAGGTCGTTGTGGTCGACGAGCACGCCGACACGCGAGTCCCGGGGGGCGCGGGCCGCGAGCACGTCCAGTCCGAGGTGGAGCGCGCGGTATTCGGCGACGTTGTTGTTGGGGGCTTCGTCGGGCACCGCGAAGCGGGCGACCCGCTCGCCGTCCCGGGTTTCGACGATGACGCCGAGCCCGCTGCCGTCCCGCGAGTAGGAGCCGTCGGTGGCGACGTAGAAGTCGCGGCGGTGAGACTGCGGGGGGTGTGCGATGTGCGGCGTCGGCGAGTCGTCGAACAGGTCTCGGAGTTTCGACCGGCCCACGATGGCCATACGCACCGTTACGAGCGCCGGAACTTAAGCAATCCGCCGGTCGGCGCGTACTCCTCGTCCATTTCGCTCGCCGGTCGGCAACTTTCATTCGTCTGGTGTGTAGTTCGATTTCTTACCAAACACTCATTTGTGTATACTGAGCAACAATAACCATGGCAAAGGCTAACACGTCCTACGACGGGGGTGGGCCGGACGACAGGTTCCGCCGGGCGACGGAGGCCGTGAAGCAGCGCGGCGGCGACGCCCTCCAAATCATCTTCCGGTACGAGCCGGACGCCGTCGACGTCCACTACGTCGACGAGCGCCGCCTCGACGAGGACCTGCTGCCGCGCATCCACCGGCTCCGCGAGCGCGCGCTCGAACTCGGCGACACGGTCGAGGACACCGAAGTGGACGCCCACGGCGAGGTCGAGACCGTGCTCGCCGTCCACGAGGACGCCGCGGTCCTCTACCTGCTCGCCGCCCCCGACGAGGGGCTGGTCGCCGTCCACGACCGGACCGGCGACCCGTTCGACGGCGACCTGCTCTGAGCCCCGCATCCAAAGCGATACGTGGCGTGGCTGCGAGGACCCCCGTATGCAGGCACGCGACTTGATGACCGAAGCCGTCGAGACCGTCCACGAGGACGACGACGTCAGCGACGTCCTCCAACAGCTCGCTCGACGCGACTTCACCGGCTTCCCCGTCGTCGACGACGACGACCGGCTCGTCGGCGTCATCACCCAGCGCGACTTCGTGGAGCTGTTCCAGCCGAAAGACCACACCGTCTGGATTCCCATCGGCCTCCCGCCGTTCCTCGAGACGCTGGACTACGGCATCGACCTCTCGTGGAACGAACTGGAGACCGAACTCGACCTCGCCAAGAACGCCAGCAAGCCCGTCAAGACGATCATGACGCGGGACGTGCTCACGGTCGGCCCCGACGCCAGCGTCGACGACGTGCTCGGCATCCTCGCGGCCGACGAGCGCGACGTGAACCGCGTTCCCGTCCTCGAAGGCGACGTGGTCGTCGGCATCGTCACCCGGCAGGACGTGCTGCGCGCGCTCCACGACGAGCGCACCCGGTAGCCGGCGGCAAAACGGGGGCGGCTCCGAAAGCGTAAACGTCGCCCCGCTCGGAGTGCCGCCGTGACCAACTACCGGAACGCCGCGCTGTTTCTCGCGCTCGCGGCGGCTTGGGGGTCGGCGTTCGTCGCCATCAAGGCCGGCCTCGACGCCGGCTTCGAGCCCGTGCTGTTCGCCGCTGTCCGCTACGACGTGGCGGGCGTGCTGATGCTCGCGTACGCGGCGTACGCCGCCGACAACTGGCTCCCGCGGTCGCGGGCGGACTGGACGGTCGTCGGCATCGCCGCCGTCTTCCTCATCGCCGCCTACCACGCGTTCCTCTTCGTCGGCGAGCAGCAGACCACGAGCGCCGTCGCCGCCGTCGTCGTCAGCCTCAGCCCCGTGCTCACGACGGGGTTCGCCCGCGCGTTCCTCCCGTCCGAGCGGCTGTCGCTGGGCGGCATCGCGGGCCTGCTGCTCGGGCTCGTCGGCGTCGTCGTGCTCTCGAACCCCGACCCGTCGAACCTCCTCGGCGGGAGCACCGTCGGCGTCCTCCTCGTGTTCGCGGCGTCGACGTGTTTCGCGCTCGGGAGCGTGCTCACCCAGCGCGTCGACGACGACCTCGACGTCGAGACGATGGAGGCGTGGGCGATGGTGCTCGGCGCGCTCCTCATGCACGCCGCCAGCCTCGCGCGCGGCGAGACGCAGACGATTCCCCGGAGCATGGACGCCCTGTACGCCATCGGCTACCTCTCGCTGGTCGCCAGCGCCGCGGGCTTCCTCGTCTACTTCGAACTGCTGGAGCGCCTCGGCCCCATCGAAATCAACCTCGTGAGCTACGTCGCGCCCGTGTTCGCGGCGGTCGTCGGCCTGCTCGTGCTCGCGGAACCGATCACGGCCAACACGGTCGCAGGGTTCGCGGTCATCTTCGCGGGCTTCTGCCTGCTGAAGCGGCGCGCGCTCGCCGCCGAACTGCGCAACGTCCGGGCGGCGTGGCGGTAGCTACTTCGCGTCCGCGATGCGGTCGAACTGGTCGGCGGTGAGCGTGAGGTCCGCGGCCGCGAGGTTCTCTCGGAGCTGGTCGGGCGTGCGCGCGCCCGTGATGGGCGCGACGACCTGCTCGTGGTGGAGCAGCCACGCAAGCGACACCTGCGCGGGCGTCGCGCCGACCTCGCCGGCGACCGCCTCGACTTCTTCGAGCGCGTCGAAGTTCCGGGGCGTGAGATACGAGTCCACGAACTGCTGGTCGGTCGCGCCCCGCGTTCCCTCCGGCGGTGCCTCCCCGCGCGTGTACTTCCCCGTGAGGAAGCCGCCCGCCAGCGGCGACCACGGCACGACGCCGAGGTCATAGTCGCGGCACATGTCGAGGTACGTCGCCTCGATTTCGCGGTTGACCGCGTTGTACCGCGGCTGGACTAGCGTGAACGGCTCGTAGCCCTCGCGGCGGGCTATCTCGTTGGCCTTCACGACCTTCCACGCGTTCGGCTCGAACGTGGACGCGCCGAGGTAGTGGACTTTGCCGTCGCGCACGAACTCGTCGAGCGTGCGCATGAACTCGCGGGCGGGCGTGCGGTCGTCCCACCGGTGGATGTACAGCACGTCCAGATAGTCGGTGTCGAGGCGCTCCAGAATCGCGTCGACGTTGTTCCGGAGGTGCTTGCGATTCAGGCCGCGGCCGTTGGGACCCTCGCGAGTCGGCCAGTAAATCTTGGAGGCGACGACGTACTCCCCGCGGTCGCGCTCGGCGAGCCACTCGCCGACGTACTGCTCGGCGCGGCCGCTGCCGTACATGTCGGCAGTGTCGATGAAGCGGCCGCCGGCGTCGGCGTACGCGTCCAAGAGTTCGTGCGCGCGCTCGCGGCCGACTTCGACCTCGCCGGCGTCGTTCTCGCGGCCGAACCGCCACGTTCCGAACGCGACCTCGGAGACGCGGAGACCGGTGCGGCCGAGCGAGACAGCGTCGAGACCCATATCGGGGACCGAGATGGGCGGCGGTGTTAAGCGGCGCGCCTTCGGCGCGTCAGTTTGACTTGTGGCGGTGACCGAGCACGAGCGCGACGACGTGGAGGGCGACCATCGCGGCGAGCGCGGTCTGTTGGGCGGTCGTCTCGGGACCGACGACGACCAGCGGGGCGTACAGGAACGGCAGCGCGACCGCCGCCCAGAAGCCGGCGACCTCGAAGGGCTTCAGGAGGGTGGCGGACGCGGGCGTGTTCACGGCGTCCGATGCGACCTCGGCGAGTGCGGAGCGGGAGGGGGCAGACATTGGGTCTCACCTCGTCTACTCCACCCTACTGGCGCCGACCCCATATAGGGGGTCGACCGTTGCCCGGATTTCAGTCCGTTTCACCGCGAGTGCCCCGGATTCGGCGACGTTTTACGAGTGGCTTAGAATCGGCGAGACGTTTTACAAACGTATTTGCGGACGTTTCATAGTTTCGCAGAGAATCCGACCTCAATCGGTGTCAGTCCCGATTCCCCCGGCTCGTGAGCGCTCCCGAGGCATCCGGAGGCGTCGCTCGGCAGTGGAGCGGTCTCGACGCGCAGCGCCGTCGCTACGTGAGGTGGAAGTCAGAGAAGTGCCCGGGGAGGGTTTTGAACCCTCGATCTCCGCATGTCCCAGGTTCGAGGCTCGGCGGGCCTCGCGGACATGCTGAGCATCCACGTGGCGAGTGGGATGCCGCACCGAAGCTCGGAACCCTATGAGTGCGGCGCTATGACCAGCTAAGCCACCCGGGCTCGATTCCGGCTAGGGGGAGGTCGCTCTTGAAGGTTCTCATCTCGACCGACGCACCCGCCGGGTTTAAGCCGAGGCGGTTGCTTCGGGCGTACATGAACGTACCTGCGCTCGTCCAGTCCTCGCTCGGGGGCGAGGACGTCGCCGCGCACGTGCCGCTGAAGGGGGAGGACGCGGTGTTCGTCACGCCGACGCGCACGCTCGTCTTCACGGCCGACGGCCTGCTGAGCGACGAGAGCGTCGAGGAGTTCCCGCACGACGCCGAGGGCGTCGACGTCAGCGAGGGCCGACGGAAGGCGAAGGTGACGCTGGACTACGGCCTCGACGGCGAGGAGTCGTTCTCGGTGCCGTCGGGGAAGCTCGACGACGTGCTCCACCCGATTCTGGCGGGCGTGCTGAACGCCGCCGACGTGACCGAGCCCGGCGAGACGGTCAAGCGGACGTACCGGTTCAGCGAGCTCACGCTCGTGGTGACTAGCGACCGCGTCGTGAAGCACATCGGCGCGGCCGTCTGGGGGACCGAGTACGAAGAGATTCACTACGAGACGGTGACCGGCATCGACGCCGAGGAGGGCAACGTCTCCAGCCAGCTCGTCCTCGAGACGACCGCGCGCACCCAGCGCATCAAGGCGCCCAACGAGCAGTTCCGGGACGTCCGCGAGACCGTCGCGGACGCCGTCTACGCGTACCACGACGCCGCCAACGCCGCGGAGTTCGAGCGCATGAACGTCGACGAGGACGCCGGTGCGGCCACCGACGAGGTGTCGTTCGACAGCGGCGTCGACCCCATCGACACCAGCGGCGTCGGCGAGGACGACGCCGCCGAGCCCGACCAGTCCGCGGGCGCGGACGCCGGCGGGAGCGACGCGGCGAGCGCGACCGGCGAACCAACGGACGGCGCGGACGGCGACGAGTTCGCGTCCAGCGGCTTCCAGACCGCGGCGGCGAAAGTCGAGCCGCCGATCGACCCCGAGGAGCTGGACGCCGAACTCGACGACCTAGAAACCACCATCGAGGAGCTCGCGGCGGCGCTGGCCGAGCAGCGCGAACTCGCCGAGCGCCAGCGCGAGGCTCTCGAATCCCAGCAGGCGGTCATCGACGCCCAGCGAGAGCGCCTCGCGGCGCTGCGCGACCTCGCTGACGACGCGTAGCTACTCGCGGCCGGTGACCTTCCGGATGCACGACGACCCGAACGCGCCCAGTTCCCCGTGCTCGAAGTTGATGAAGTAGCCCGTGGAGATGGACGCGCCGCAGCGCCGACACGAGAACTCCCCCTCCTTGGTAATCACGTCCGACTGGAAGCAGACGTAGCTGCCGCCCTGCGGCTGGACTTCCCCGTTCTCGCGCTCGACGACGCCGCGGCGCTCGGCCTCCTCCAGAATCTCGCGGGTGGTCCGCGGGTGCGTCGTCACGGTTTCGAGGCGGTCGACGGCGTCGGCGACGGGCAGCGACTCGAATTCGAGGCTGGCGAGCAGCTCCACCCCGAGTTCGACCGGGTCCTCCACGTCCCCGGCGTCGCCGGCTGTCATGTGTCGTGGTGGGGCGAGCGCGCGCTTAACGCTTGCGCGACGGTCGAAGGGACAACGCTAAACCCGCTGCTCGGGTAGCAGGCGGCGATGAAACGGTACGCGGCCGGCGTCGCGCTCACGGCCCTAATCGCGGTCGCGGTCGTCGCGCGGCCCGCGGACGCGCTCGGCGCGCTCCGCGCCGCCCTCCACAGCCCGTGGTTCCCCGTTCTGCTGGTCGGCATGTACGCGGTGCGGCCGCTGCTCGGCTGGCCCGTCAGCGTGCTCTCCGCGCTCGTTGGCTTCCAGTACGGGCTCGTCGCGGGCGTTCCGCTCGCGCTCGCGGGCGCGGTCGCCACGAGCCTCCCGGCGTACGCGGCCGGCCGGTACGCGCCCGCCGACGGCCGGCTGTTCGGGCGGTTCTCGGACGGCAGCCGGCGCTTCTTCGCCGCCACCGGCGACGTTCGCGGACTCGTCGCCGCACGCTTCGCGCCCACGCCCGCGGAGCCGGTCTCGGCGGCCGCGGGCGCCGGCGGCGTGAGTCTCCGGTCGTTCGTGGCGGGGACGCTCGTCGGCGAACTCCCGTGGGTCGTCGCCACCGTCGCGCTCGGCAGCGGCCTCGACGCGTTCACGGTCGCCGCGACGGACGTGAATCCGGTCGTCGTCGCGGGCGGCGTGCTCGCGGCCGCGGTGCTGTTGAGCCCGGTCGCCTATCGGACGTACCGGCGGCGCGCGTAGTCAGAACCGGAAGGGGTCGGCGCAGTCGGCTATCACGCCGTGCTGCGGGCAGACGTACTTGCAGTGGCGCTTGAACATCGCCGCGTCGCACATCGGACAGCGGCTCCCGCCGCGCCCATCGTCCGCCGGCTGAGTCATGTCCACGACTGGGTGCGCGACCACTATAGGCGTAACTCTCGCAGCGCGAGAACGGAGAGAAAGCCGCAGAGAGCTAGTTCGTCAGCTCAGCACTCGCTCCAGCCGCAGGACTCGCAGGTCTTGCAGCCTTCGCTGTAGTAGAGGGTCATCGACCCGCAGTCGGGGCACTCGGGGCTCTCGCCCGCGTCGATGAGCGACTGCGTGGCGTCGTCGGTCTGCTGCTGTTGGTCGTCGCCGGCGCCCGCGGGCCCCTGCGGGCCGCCGACGGCGGGCTCGGAGGCCGCGCCGCCGTCAGTCTCGGGCGTGGACACGCCGTCGGCGACCTCGCCGAGGCGCTGCTGCTGGGGGTAGGCGGCGCGGTCGACGTCCCCGTCGAGGTAGCGCCGCAGCGCGGTGCCGAACGCGTCCGGGATGGAGTTGACCTGTTCGCCCTTGTCCCACGCGACCTTCGGCGAGCGGATGCCCTGCAGCTTGTCCGCGATTTCCTCGGGGTCGACGCCGGAGCGCAGCGCCACCGAGATGGTCTTCGCCAGCGCCTCGGTGAACGAGCCCGTGAAGCCGCCGGAGTTGCCGGTGTTGGCGAACAGCTCGAACGGCCGCTCGCGCTCGGGGTCCTCGTTGATGGTGACGTAGAGCTTCCCGTAGCCCGTGTCGACGCGCTGGGTGACGCCGTGGAGGAGGTCGGGGCGGGCCTGCTTCTCGGCGAACTCGCCGTCGAAGGCGTCCTCCTCGCCCGCGAAGATGTCGCGGAGGTCCTCGCCGAACGCGGCCTGCACGTCCTCGTTGTCGAGGAAGCCCTCGATGCCGCCGAACGTCTCCTCGATGGTCTCGACGATGGCCTCGGCGGCCTCGTCCTCGTCCATCTCGGAGAACTCGGTGTTCTCGGCGCGCGTCGTCAGCACCTGCTTGCTGCGGGTGCCGTCGCGGTAGACGGTGACGCCCTTCCCGCCATTGTCGTAGATGTAGCGGTACACCTCGTCCATGTCCTCGACGGACGCGTCGTTCGGGAAGTTACACGTCTTCGAGATGGCGGAGTCGACGCCCTGCTGGCAGGCCGTCTGGACCGCCGCGTGGTCCTTCCCGGAGAGGTCGGAGGTGACGACGAACAGCTCGCCGATGGAGTCCGGGACGGTCGTCAGCCCGTCCACGCCGTCGAAGTCGTTGTTCGCCATCTGCTCTTGGGCCTCTTCCTTGACGGCGTCGACGTCGATGTCGTTGGCCTCCAGCGTGCGGAGGAAGTAGTCGTCGAACTCCACGAGCATCTCGTCGCCCTGCACGTCGTCGCTGACGTTCTTGTAGTAGGCGACGTTGTAGATGGGCTCGCAGCCGCCCGTGGTGTTCCCGACCATCGACGTGGTGCCGGTCGGCGCGATGGTCGTCGTGTTGTGGTTCCGAATCGGGAAGCCGTCCTCCCAGTCGGCGGGGTCCTCGCCCGTGTGGTGCTCGAACCACTCGGGGTACTCCGTCGGGTCGGCGTACTTGGACTTGTCCCACTCGTCGAAGCTCCCGCGCTCGGTGGCGAGCTCGTGGCTGGCTTCCTTCGAGCCGTGGTCGATGTGGCGCATGACTTGCCGGGCGATTTCGTTGCCCTCCTCGCTGCCGTACTTCACGCCGAGCTGGATGTACAGCTGCGCGAGGCCCATGACGCCGAGGCCGACCTTCCGCATCTCGGAGACCTTCTGCTCGATCTCCTCGACGGGGAAGTCCGACATCGTGACGACGTTCTCGAGGAACCGCGTCCCCGCCTCGATGCGCTGGTCGAACTCCTCGTTGTCCAGCGCCTCGTCGAGGAACCGGTCGACGCCCTCATCGAGGGAGTCGAACTCGTGTTCCTCGCTCCAGACGCGCCAGTCGGGGGCGTCCTGCGCGGCGAGCGTCGAGAGGTTGATGTGGCCGAGGTTACACGCCTCGTACTCTTCGAGGGGCTGCTCGCCGCAGGGGTTCGTGGCCAGGATGCGGTGCTCGGGGTGCTCCTCGACGTCGAAGGAGTGCTGCTTGTTGACGCGCTCGAGGTAGATGACGCCGGGTTCGCCGTTCTCGTGGGCGCCCTGCACGATGCGCTCCCAGACCAGTTCCGCGGGGAGGGTGAGCTCCTCGCCGGGCGTGACGTAGTCGCCGAGCCCGTACCGGGAGTACATCTCCTTGGTCTCCTCGGTGGCGATGTGGGGCTCCTCGGTGCGCGGGTTCGTGAACGTGTACTCCTCGCCGTTCTCCAGCGCCTCCATGAAGCCGTCCGTGACGCCAACGGAGATGTTGAAGTTCGAGAGGTGGCCCTCCACGGCGTTGCGGAGGTGCTCGGGGACGCGGCCGTCCTCGTCGATGAGCTCGCGGGCCTCTTCGAGCGCCTCGGAGAACTCGGTGTACGTGTAGTCGTCGGGGTCGTTGAGCTTCAGCGTGTGCGCCAGCGAGACGTCCTTGTTCTTCGCGTGGATGAACTCGATGACGTCCGGGTGGCTCACGCGCATCACGGCCATCTGCGCGCCGCGGCGCGCGCCGCCCTGCGCGATGGTCTCGCACATCTGGTCGAACGTCTCCATGAACGTCAGCGGGCCGGAGGCAATCCCACCCGTGGAGCCGACGGTGTCGCCGTACGGCCGGAGCTTCCAGAACGCGTACCCCATGCCGCCGCCGGACTGGAAGACTTCGGCCGCTTCCTTGGCGGTCTGGTGGATGTCGGTGATGTCGTCGTCAGGGGAGTCGACGAAGCAGGCGGAGAGCTGCTGGAGCTCGTCGCCGGCGTTCATCAGCGTCGGGGAGTTCGGCATGAACGACAGGTCCGCCATGAGCTGCTGGAACTCCTCGCGCTGGGCTTCGACGTGCTCGCGGACGGACTCGTCGTCGAGTTCGGGGACGACGGTGTCGTACGCGAACTTGTTGACGTTCGACTCGTTGAGTTCGACGGTCTCGTCGGTGTCCTCGGGGGAGACGCCGTCACCGAAGACCTCCTCGGCGAGTTCGTCGCGGCGCGGGTGGTCGGGTTTCAGTTGGTCGGGGGAGACCTCGACGGGGTCGTCGCTCTCGTAGACGACCTCCGCGAGCGCGATGTTCTTGGCGACGCGCGGGAACAGGTCCTCCTGCTCCTCGATGTGGTCGCCGTCGATGTTCTTGCGGAGGTAGCGCGCCGGCAGGATGTTGTGGTAGGCGTTCGCGGTGAGCCGGTCTTCGAGCGTGTCGCCGGTCGTCCGCTTGATTGGCAGGTCGACTTCGTCCGCGGAGACGTTTGGCGTGCTCATTGACACTCACTCCGCTGCACAGTCCGTGTGGTGGGTTGTTGGTGTATCATGGATGGTCGAATTTCGGGTGTCGTCAGGGACGACAAGGTACCGGGCACGGGTGGTTAGTAGTTGTGTTTCCGGCCCCCCGTGCTGGCGGTCCCCAACGCGGCCCGAATCGGCGTGGTTGAACCGTAGGGCTGGCACCGATATAATGATGTCCAAAGCGCGGTGAAAGTGGCCGCCCGTGGTCGCCGGAAACCCCCGACGTGGCCCGGGTTTCAGTTTCGGTCCCGTCGACCCGACAGAACGAGACCCGCTTCCGTGCCCCCTCGCTTAAGTCCGTGGTCCGCGTGGACCCGAGCATGCTCGCTGCACTCGCGCTCGCGCTCGGCGGCCTCACGTCGTCGCCGCTGGGCACGCTGCTGGTCGCGCTCGTCGCCGTCACGGTCATCGTGCTGGTGGGCCGGTTCGTGCTCAGCGTCGCGTGGAAACTGCTCGTCGCGGCGACGGTGCTCGTCGGCGCGGCGTGGGCCGTGACGACCCTGCTCTGATTAGACGGACGCGAGGAAGTTCTCCACGAGGTCGTGGCCGGCCGCGGTGAGCACGCTCTCCGGGTGGAACTGCACGCACTCGATGGGGTGCTCGCGGTGCCGGACGGCCATCGCGAGCTCGGTGCCGTCGTGGTCGGTGCGCGCGGACACCTCGAAGCAGTCCGGAATCGCGTCACAGGCCAGCGAGTGGTACCGGGCGGCCGGGAACCCCTGCTCGATGCCGTCGAAGACGCCGCGGCCGTCGTGCTCGACGGGGCTGGTCTTGCCGTGCATCGGCGCGGGCGCGCGGTCGACCGTGCCGCCATACTCGTAGACCGCGGCCTCCATCCCGAGGCAGACGCCGAGCGTCGGCACCTCGGTACTCACCTCGCGGAGCACGGGCGCGGTGACGCCCACGTCGCGGTCGTTCTTCGGATGGCCGGGGCCGGGGCTGATGACGACTGCGTCCGGGTCCGCGTCGCGCACGTCGGCGAGGCTCGCGGTGTTCTTCAGGACGGTCGTCTGCGGGCGCGCGCCGTCGACGGTCTGCTCGGAGACGTACTCCACGAGGTTGTACGTGAACGAGTCGAAGTTGTCGACGAAGACGACGTTCATCGCGGTGCCTCCTCCGGGTCCTCGCGGATGCGGTCGACGGCGGCGAGCACGCCGTCCATCTTCGCCTCCGTCTCGTCGAACTCCGCGGCGGGGTCGCTGTCCGCGACGACGCCGGCGCCGGCGCGCACGCGGAGGGTGTCCGTGGCTCGCGGCTCGTCGCCGTCTTCTCGCGGGCTCCGCCCGCTCGAACGGTCCAAGGGACTTCGTCCCTCGCTACTCGCTCGTTCCACGGACTCGCTCCGCTCGTCCGCGTGACTGATTGTCGCGGACCGAATCGTGATGGCGAACTCGGCGTCGCCGTTCCACGAGAAGTAGCCGACGCCGCCGCCGTAGATGCCCCGCGGCGAGGCTTCCAGCGCGTGGATGTGCTCCATCGCGCGGACCTTCGGCGCGCCAGACAGCGTGCCAGCGGGGAACGACGCGCGGGTCGCGTCGAAGGCGTCCCGGTCGTCGCGCAGCGTCCCGGTGACGGTTGACTCGATGTGCTGGACGTGGCTGTACTTGAGCACGCGCATGAACTCGGGGACGCGGACGCTCCCGGGCTCGCTGACGCGGCGCACGTCGTTCCGGGAGAGGTCGACGAGCATCGTGTGCTCGGCGCGCTCCTTCTCGTCGGCGAGCATCTCGCCGGCGAGCCGGCGGTCCTCGACCGGGCTCGACCCCCGGGGACAGGTGCCCGCGATGGGGTTGTTGAGCACGGTGTCGTCGTGGACCGCCACGAGCGTCTCGGGGCTCGCGCCGACGACGGTGCGGTCGTCGTGCGAGAGCAAGAACATGTACGGCGAGGGGTTCACGTCCCGGAGCGCGGCGTAGAGGCCACGGGGGTCGACATCGCCGTCGAGTTCGCGCGTGCGAGAGACAACCGCTTGATACACTTCGCCGTCGAGGACCGCTTCCTTGGCCTTCTCGACGCTCTCCTCGTACTCGTCGCGGGCGCCCGCCCGCTCGTCGGTGACGCGGAAGCCGCCGAACTCGGGTTCGGCGGCCGCCGCGAGTTCGCGCTGTACGCGCTCGGCCTCGGCTTCGAGGGCGTCGTAGACGGCGTCGAGGTCGTCGTCTTCGCCCACGAGGGGGGTGAACACCAGCGAGACGGTGTCGGTCGCGCGGTCGAAGACGAGCGTGCGCGTCGTCAGCACGAACTCGGCGTCCGGCAGCGGCGTCGCCGGGCGTTCGACGCCCACTTCTTCGAGCCAGAGGTCGTAGACCGCATCGTACGCGAGGAAGCCGACGAGCCCGCCGTCGAGCAGTTGGCGGTCCTCCTCGGGGAACCCGCGGCGGTCCACGTCCGGGAGCGCGCCCCGCAGCCGGTCGAGCACGTCCCCGTCGCCGGAGTCGAGGAACTCCGTGACGCGGTCGTCGCCTAACGCCTGCACTTCGGTGTCGTCGGGGCGGACGGTGACGACGGCGGCGGGGTCGTAGCCGACGAACGAGTAGCGCGCGTGGCGGTCCTCGGTGGCGTCCGACGGCCGGAACGCGCCGTCCGGGTCGCTCGCGGAGGTCTTGTCCGCGCTTTCGAGGAGGAAGCCGTACTCGCCGTCGGTGAGCGTGGCGTACGCGGTCAGCGGTGACGCGGAGACGTCGAGGTCGGCGGCCACGCGGACGACGGCAGGGCCGTCGCCGGCGAGGGCGGCGAACTCGCTGCGCGTGGTGTCCAGCCCCGCAGCGGTCGCCCCCTCGGCGTCGGTCACGCCTCCACCTCCCGGTGCCCGGTCGCGTTGGCGACGAACCGCCGGACAGCGTCGTGGTCCTTCTCGCCGCCCGTCTTCTCGACGCCGGAGGCGACGTCCACTGCGAACGGCTCGACCGTCGAGACGGCCTCGGCGACGTTCTCGGGCGTGAGCCCGCCAGCGAGCACGACCGGCGAGTCGACGGTATCGGCGAACTCGCGGGTCGCGTCCCAGTCGTGCGTGCGGCCCGTGCCGCCCGCGCCCGCCGCGTCCACGGAGTCAACGAGCAGCGCGTCGGCGGCGTCGTCGTAGCGCGCGCCCTCGGGGTCCTCGGCATCGACGGTCTGTAGGACCGCCGCCGAAGTGTTGGCCGCGACGTGCTCGACGCCGGCGACGGAGATTTCGGTGTGCAGTTGGACCGCGTCCGCCTCCACCCGCTCGACGAGTTCGACCGCGCGCTCGGGCGTCTCGGGCATCGTCACGAGCACCGTCGTGACGAACGGCGGCGCGGCGGCCGCGAGGTCGGCGGCGCGCGCGATGCTCACCTCGCGGGGCGTGTCCACGGGCACGTCCGCGATGAACCCCACGGCGTCCGCGCCGGCGTCGACGGCCGCGCGGAGGTCGCCCTCGTTCGTGAGTCCGCAGACCTTCGCGCGCGTCATCGCGTCGCCGTCGCGGGGTCCCGCAGCGTCTCCAGCGTCTCCCCGGCCGCCCCGGAGTCGATGGCCTCGGCGGCGCGCTCGGCGCCCGCTTCGAGGGAATCGGCCTCGCCCGCGACGTAGATGGCGGCGCCAGCGTTGGCGAGGATGATGTCGCGTTTCGCACCGGTCACGTCGCCGGTGACGATGCCGCGGAGGTCCGCCGCGTTCTCCTCGGGGGTACCGCCGGACACGTCCTCGATCGGGGCCTCGTCGAGCCCGAAGTCGGCGGGTGTGACGGTGTACTCCTCGATGTCGCCGCCGTCGAGTTCGGCGACGACGGACTCGCCGTGGAGCGCGAACTCGTCGAGGCCGTCGCCGTGGACGACGAGCGCGCGGTCGACGCCCATGTGCGAGAGCGCGCGAGCGAGCACGGGCACGAGGTCGGGGTCGTAGACGCCGACGACTTGGGCGTCCGCGCCGGCGGGGTTCGTCAGCGGGCCGAGCACGTTGAAGATGGTGCGCACGCCGAGGTCGCGGCGCGGGCCGATGACCGCCTTCATCGCGGGGTGGAACGCGGGCGCGTGCATGTAGCCGATGCCGTCCTCCTCGATGCGCCGCTCGACCGCCTCCGGGCTGGCGTCGAGGTCGACGCCGACCTCTTCGAGCACGTCCGAACTCCCGGACGACGAGGAGACGGAGTAGTTGCCGTGCTTGGCGACGGGGACGCCGGCGCCGGCGGCAACCATCGTCGACGTCGTGGAGACGTTGATGGTGTCGTAGTCGTCGCCGCCCGTGCCGCACGTGTCGACCAGCGGGTCGCGGTCCGGGTCGATGGTGTTGGCGGCGTCGCGCATCCCCTGCGCGAATCCCGCGAGTTCGGTCTCGGTCTCGCCTTTCGCGCGGAGCGCGGCGAGCAGCGCGCCGATTTCCGCGTCTGTCGCGCCCTCGAACAGCCGTGTGACCGCGTCACGCGCTTCGTCGAGGGAGAGGTCCTCGCCGGCGGTGACGCGCTCGATGTATTCCTGCATTGTGGACACCAATGTACGGTTTCGCGTTGTAGTGAACAAATCCGTACATAGACTTAACTCTGCCGGGGGAGGCGTTGCCGTACGGGGTACCGATTCGAAACCTTCAACTATACCCTCGGACTACCGTGGAGTGCAGAGGAAGCCAGCGCGGGTTGGTGGTCTAGTCAGGCTATGACACCTCCTTGACATGGAGGAGGTCGGCGGTTCAAATCCGCCCCAACCCACTTCTCTGATACTCAAACCGACGAGCACCGCGTAGCGTGGGCGAGTCGTTCGGCACTGTGAATGGGGTGCGGATTTGAACCACGGAAGTCGCGCACAGCGAACGCAGTGAGGAGCACGTCTTCCCGAGGTTCACAATCCGCCCCGACCTACGTCTCAGTTACCTCGGGCCACTCAGCGACGGCTGTGTCGCTGAGTGCGTGATTGCCGCGTGAATAGGGTGCGGAGTTACGTCCGTCTCGTGGCTGTCGTGCCGACGAAGAAACGGATATCAGTCTACCGCCCCAACAGGGACGTAATGAGCGACGCAGACGGGATAGTCGGCGCAAACGACACCCGCGAGGAGATCATGGAGGCGACGTTCCGCGCACTCAGCGAGCACGGGTACAAGGACCTCCGGGTGCGGGACATCGGCGAGGAGATGGAGCTGTCGCGGCAGGTCATCCACTACCACTTCGACGGGAAGTACGACCTGCTGTCGTCGTTCCTAAAGTACGTCATCGACCAGTACGAGGGCAGCGTGGAGGTCGCGGCGGACATGGACCCGCGCTCGGAGTTGGACGCGCGCATCGACCAGTGCCTGTTCGGGCCGGAGTTCGACGAGTTCACCCACTGGGACCGAATGAAGGTCTACCACGAGCTGTACGCGCACGCGCAGAACGACGAGGAGCACCGCGAGCTCTTCGACGAGCACTACGCGCGGCTGCGCGCGAGCATCGTGGACGTCATCGAGGAGGGCATCGAGCGCGGTGTCTTCCGGAACGTGGACGCCGAGCGGATGGGCCAGCTCGTCACGGACGTGATTCACGCGGCCCGCGAGCGCCGCCTCTCGCTGGGCCACGACGACGCGCCCGCGGAGGCCCGCGAGGCCATTGACGAGTTCGTGCTCGATTCGCTGGAGCGCGAGGCGTAGCGACTGCCGGCGCGCACTACTTTTACGAACGCGAACGCTGGCGCTGCGGCTGGGCGCTCGTGAAAAATACGGAGCGGTGGAGCCGAGTTACAGTTCCGGGACGTCCGACGGCATGTCGAAGTCGTGGTAGTATTCGCCCTTCTCCTTCGAGAGGATGTCGAGGACGGCGGCCGCGCCGTCGCCGACGGCGATAGCGGCCTGCCACTTCGTGTCGCGGCCCATCGCGCCGGTCGCGTAGACGCCGTCGATGGACGTCTGCATGTCGACGTTCACGTCGACGACGTCCTCGTCGGTGAACTCGCAGCCGAGGTCCTCGGCGAGGTCGCGGTTGCCGCCGGTGGCGAGCACCACGTAGTCGGCCTCGTAGTCGCCGTCCTCGGTCGTGAGCGCGAAGCCGTCACCGGACTGCTCGACGGCGGTGACTTCCTCGTTCTCGTGGAGGTCGGCGCCGCGGGCCTCCGCCTGCTTCTGGGCGACGTCGACGAACGTCATCCCGTCCATCGAGCGGACGCCCGGGTAGTTGAACAAGTGGGCCTTGTGCATCCACGTCTCGTCGGTGTCGAAGACGACGGTGTCGAGGTCGTTCTTCGCGGCGAACTGTGCTGCGGACAGGCCGGCGGGACCGCCGCCGACGACTGCTACATCTGCCATGGGCGTACGTGGGTGCTCCCGGAGGAAGTAACTTACCATCAGGTAAAAGGCGGCAGTTCCTGCCGAGTCGCGCTCGGCAGGCGTCAGCGGACGGCTGTGTCCGGTTTCAGAGGACGAACGGGCCGCGCTGCTGAATCGGCTCGTTGTGCGGCTGGCCGGCGACTGCGACCACGCGCAGCGCGGAGTCGGTGCGGAGTTCGACCGCGGTCGCGTCGGTGACCGCGAGCACGTCGCCCTCGCCGAACGCGCTGCCGTCGACGGTGCCCTCGCCGGCGACGCCGTAGACGAAACCGGTCCACTCCACGGGAACCGTCCACTCCCACGCGTCGGAGACGCGGACGTCGAGGTACTCCATGGGTGTGTGGAGAGACAGCGACGAGTCGTCGCCGACGACCGTTGTCACGGTCGCGCCGTCGTACTCGGTGGTGGGGAGGTCGGCCTGTGTGGCGTCCACGTAGTCCGGGTCGGCCTCCTTCTGGTCCCGGGGGAGGTTCACCCAGAGCTGGAGGCCGTTACAGCCGCGCCCGCCCGCGGGGAACTCGGAGTGGCGGATGCCGCTGCCGGTCGTGATGCGCATCGCGTCGCCCTCCTCGGCGACGTTGGTGACGCCAAGCGAGTCCTCGTGGTCCATCCCGCCGTCGATCATGTAGGAGACGATTTCGAAGCCCCGGTGGGGGTGCATCGGGAACCCTTGGTCTGGGTCGATGTAGAACCGCTCGAAGAGGACGAACGGGTCGAGGTGCTCGGGGTGGTGGCTCGTCGGGAACGCGCGGTTCGAGTTCACGCCGGTCCCGTGCCGCACTCGCTCGCCGGGAACGGGGCCGTCGGTCGCCGCAGCGTCGTTGGCGTTCATACCCCACGCTTGTTTACCAGACAGTAAAACACGTCGGATGGGGGCGAGCCTCTCCCACAGTAGGTGTTCGCTGGCTGTGAATCGGCGGATGTCACTCCATTCACCCCGCTTTTACGCTGTTCTACCGTTCGGTAAAACGCAGATGACTACCGACCTGTCCATCGACGCCGACTGGAGCGCGCAGTACATCGACGGCGAGTGGGTCGCCGCCGGGGACGGGGAGACCACCGACGTCGAGGACCCCTCGACGCGCGAGGTCGTTGCCGAAGTCCCCGCCGCAACCGAGAGTGACGTGAACGACGCTTACGAGGCCGCGGCGCGAGCGCAGGAGGAGTGGGCTGAGGCCCCGCCAGCCCAGCGCTCGGCCGTCGTCCAGCAGTTCCTGCAGGCGCTGCAGGAGCACTCCGAGGACGTCGTGGACCTGCTGGCCCACGAGGTCGGTGGCTCCCAGATCATGGGCGAGACATCCATCCAAATCGCCTCCGACCACGCCGGCGAGGCGGCGACGCTGCCCCGGCGGATGAAGGGCGAGCACGCCGACTCGAACATCCCCGGGAAGGAGAACATCGTCGAACGCGGCCCGAAGGGCGTCGTCACGGTGATTTCGCCGTGGAACTTCCCCCTGAACCTGAGCGCGCGGGCGGTCCTGCCCGCCGTCGCCGCGGGGAACAGCGTCGTCCTCAAGCCCTCCACGAACTCCCCGATTACCGGCGGGCTGCTGTTCGCCAAGCTCTTCGAGCAGACCGACCTCCCCGAGGGCGTCGTGAACGTCGTCACGGGCCGGGGCTCGGAAATTGGCGACCGGGTCGCCAGCCACCCCGAGAGCGACGTGGTCTCGTTCACGGGCTCCACGGAGGTCGGCCAGCACGTCGCGGGCCTCGCGGGCGAGAACCTCGCGGTCCCCGCGATGGAACTCGGCGGCAACAACGCGTTCGTCGTCGCCGGCGACGCCGACGTGGACCGCGCCGTCGACGCCGCGACGTTCGGCTCGTTCGTCCATCAGGGACAGGTCTGCATCTCCATCAACCGCCACATCGTCCACGAGGACATCTACGACGAGTACGTCGAGAAGCTCACCGAGCGCGCCGAGGAACTCGCCGTCGGGAGCGCCCACGAGCCCGACACCGTGGTCGGCCCCATCATCGACGAGTCCCAGCGCGACGAGATGCTCGAATACGTCGAGCAGACCGTCGACGCCGGCGCCACCCTCGAAACCGGCGGTGAGACCGCCGACGTGGAGGGCGTCGAGGACTCGCTGGTCGTCCGCCCCACGGTCCTCTCGGACGTGACCAACGACATGGCGGCCGCGTGCAACGAGCACTTCGGCCCCATCGCGCCCGTCATCCCGTTCTCGACCGTGGACGAGGCCGTCGAACTCGCCAACGACACCGAGTACGGCCTCTCGGGTGCCGTCCACAGCGGCGACCTCTCGGTGGCGAAGGACATCGCGGGCCGCATGGAGACCGGCAACGTCCACATCAACGACCAGCCCATCAACGACGAGGCCCACGTGCCGTTCAGCGGCATCGGCGCGTCCGGCGTGGGCGAATACAACAGCGACGCGTTCCTCCGCGAAATCACGGAGACGAAGTGGATTAGCATCCAGCACGAGCCCCGCGACTACCCGCTGTAAGCCGCGCTCGGGAGTTACTCCCACCAGCGGCCGTCGCGGTCGTCGTCCCGCCCGTCTAACGGCTCCGGGAACTCGCCTTCCTGCGCGCCGAACGAGTACGCCAGCCAGTAGCCGACGTGCCACGCGACGCTGTCCTCGTCGGCGTTCGCCGTCGTAATCGTCGCGTCCGTGTAGTATTCGAGCGCGTCGTCGCCGTCGGTGCTGTACCCGCGGACCTCCCCGCAGGACCCGCCGCTGTAGCCGTCGCCGCACGCGGACGGGTCGTCGGTCACGCGAATCACGATGTCCGCCGCGGACGTGTTCCCCGTGCGCGTGAACGTCGGCGTCTCGGCCGTGAAGAAGCCCTCCGCGCCCGACTCGAAGTAGCCCAGCGCGGCCTCGACTTGGTCGGCTTCGAGGTCGGTCGTGTCGCCCTCGACGGCCACGGAGACGTTCGTCGTCCGCCACGGGTACGCGACCGTCCGCGCGTCCGGCACGGGGAGCCGGGTGGCGTTCGCGGTCGCGCTCATCAGCGGCATCGGCGCCTGCCCGTGGAGCCGGCCGTGGAGGTGGCCGAACTCGTGTTTCAGCGTTTCGAGGGTGCTCTCGTCGGTGTACCCCGTCTCGATGGCTATCGTCTCCAGCTCGTAGCTGCGGTCGTGGACGCCCAAGACGGGCGCGCAGCCGAGGATGGACGTGCCGGACTCGACGCCGCAGGTGGTGACGTTCGGCTCGAACCGGACGAGCACGTCCGGGCTCGTGGCGTTCGGTTCGACGCGGAAGTCCGCCGTGTAGTTCTTCACGGCGTCGTCGGCTCCCTCCCAGTAGGCGACCGCGCGCTCCACGAGCGGCGTCACGTTGCGCTCGGTCGCCGCCGCGTCGACGCCGACGACCACGGGACCGGAGTCGGGCCACGGGTCGCGGTTCGCGGGATTCGTCAGTTCGGGGAAGTCCGCGGGCTCGTCGCTCTCGGAGACGGACAGCAGTCACCCGAACGCCCGCGTGGCGATGCGTTCGGTCGCGTTCGCCGTGTACCCCCCCGCCAGTTCGACCGTCGAAACGCCGGCTTCGGTCTCGCCGTCGGCGTACGTGTCGGTACACGAGTAGAAAGTGCCCGCGCTCGTCTCGCCGCCGCAGACCTGAATCCGCGGCGCGTACTCCACGGCCACGTCGGGGTTCGACGCGTTCGGCGAGACCGCCAGTTCGACGCCGTACTCGCTGGCGCCGGCGTGGTCGTTCCAGTACGCCGCCGCGGCTCGCACCGCCTCAGTGTAGTCGGCGTCCGCGTACGGGCCGGTGTCGACGGAGACGGTCAGCCGCTCTGCGCCCCACGGGTTCGTCGGGCCAGCGGTGGTCTCGACCGGTGTCGCGTCAGTCGGCGCTCCGGGAGCCGTCGTCGCGCTCTGCCCCGCCTGTCCGCCACAGCCGGCGACGAGGAGCAGGGCCACGACGACGAGAACACGCGCTCGCATACCGCAGACGTTCGCGTCCGGGCGCTTAGTGGTGGCGCTAGGCGACCACGGCGGCTTCCAGCAGTTCGAGGGGGTGGCGGACGTCGTAACCCGTGCCGTGCTCCATCTGCATCGCGCACGTCGGGCACTCGGTCATCCCCGTCTCGCCGTCGGCGCCCTCCATGTGGTCGAACATCTCGTCGCCGATCTCCATCGAAGTCTCGTACTTCTCGGCCTTCCAGCCGTACGTCCCGGAGATGCCCGAGCAGGAGTCGCCCACGTCCTCGACGCCGACGCCGTCGAGGTCGCCGAACAGCTCGACGGCCTGCCGGTCGAGGCCCTGATTGCGGGCGTGGCAGGGCGCGTGGTACGCGAACTCCGCGGCGAGGTCGTCGCCCACGTCGGCGTCCCCGAGCTCGCCTTCGAGGTCCTCGTGGATGCGGAGGTACTCGACGGACTCGAAGGTGTTTGCGGCCACCTCGTCGACGCCATCGATGTCGAACAGCTCGGGGTACTCCTGGCGAATCGCCATCGAACAGGACGTGCAGGACGCGATGGCGTCGTAGCCCTCCTCCACGAGGTCCGCCAGCGAGGAGATGTTGACCTCGGCGTCGCGGCGCGCGTCGTCGAGCATCCCGTTGGCGAACATCGGCGTCCCCGAACACCCCTGCTCGGGGACGACGATCTCGTAGCCGAAGTGCTCGTAGACGCGCACGAGCGCCTTCGCCACCTCCGGGGTGTTGTACTCGGCGTAACAGCCGTGGAAGTACGCGACCTTCTTGTCGGCGTCGCGGGGCTCGCCGCGACGCTCGCGAGCCTCGCGGGCGCGCTCCTTCGAGCCGGCGGCCCCGCCCTGTGCGGCCCACCACTCGGTGAACGTCTCCGTGGCGAAGTCGGGGAACTCGCGCTCGGCGGTGACGCCGAGCAGCTTCTCGCCGAGCCAGCGCGCCGGCCCGAAGTTCGCGGCGGCGTTCGCCACGCGCGGGAGCTTGCTCGCCAGCCACGCGGACTTCCGGTAGTTCGCCAGCAGGCGGTTCCGGACGTACTCCACGGAGAGCTTGTTCATCTCCTCGCTGACGTACTCGCCGCGGGCGGTGTTGTGCATCTGGGAGAGCGGGACGCCCGACGGGCACGCGTTGTCGCAGCGCATGCAGTTCGAGCAGTCCATCACGGAGTCGTCGACGGAGTGGTCGTCGTCGCGGCGCTTGAGCCGCCACTGCTCAGGGCCTTGGAACTTCGGCCCGGGGAAGTCGTCTTTGACCTCTGCGACCGGGCAGTTGGTGTCGCACGTCGAGCACTTGTAACAGGAGTCGGCCCCCGGCCGCAGGTCGAAGTCGTCGCTGTCGTCGAAGACGTCGGTTGGCTCGAAGTCCTCGCCGGCGTTCGGTGCCACTGGGTCGAACTGGTGGTGTTGTTGGCTGTCGCTCATCGTGTCTCCTCCGCCGCCGCGTTGCCGGCCGCGTACCCCGTCGCAATCGAGACCCCCGAACCGGACTTCTCGGCGGCGAAGTCGTAGCCGCCGAGCACGCTCCCGGCCGCCCGCAGGTTCTCGAACTCGGTGCTTCCGTCGTCGGCTTCGGGCCGCAGGCTGTCGTCTGTGGCGACGCCGAACCGCGCGAACGCGTGGTCGCCGAACGCGTCGTCGTCGAACCACTCGTAGCGGTCGTCGGCGTGCGCCACGTGGCAGTCGAAAATCGGTTCGCGGACGCGCTCGCGGTCGGACTCGACGCCCTTCCCGACGAGGCCGCCGGTCGCCAGCACGTACTGGTCGGCCGCGTACGGGATTCGCGCGCCGTTCTTCTCGACGAACACGCGCTCGACGCGCCCGCCGTCGGCGTCGAAGTCCACGACCGGGTTCCCCGTCTCGAAGCTCGCGCCCGCCGCGTCCAGCGCGTCGAACAGCGCGTCTTCGAGGCGCAAGCCCGGCAGCGACGGCGGGCCCGCGGGCACCTCGAAGACGGCCGCGCCGAGGTCGTCGGCAAGCGCCTCGCGGACGCCCGCGGCGTCGTCGTCCCCGAGGATTGCGGGGAAGCCGACGCGCGCCTCGCCGTCGAGTTCGGCGTTCACGCGCTCGGCCAGCGCCTCCCGGACCGGGCGCTCGCGGCCGTCGACGGGCACTGCGCCGTCCGCGTCGAGGAGCTTCGCGTACCGCGTGACCTTCGCGTCCGTGCGGAGGTCACCGGGGAACCGAATCGTGGCGCCGCGCACGTCGAACGGGACGCCGGCGGCGTCGAGGTGCGCGGCGGCCTGCGGCGCGTCGAAGTCCGGCAGCGCCTCGAAGCCGACCAGCAGGGCGTCGCGGTCGTCGCTGGCGACGCCCGCGCTCGCACCCGCCGGGTAGCGCGCGGTCGGCTTGACGGTGCCGCCGTGGGTCGGCACGAGCGCGTTCGCGTCCGTGTGGGCGCCCCGGTAGTGGGGGACGGCGTCGTCGAACAGCGCCATCGCCTCGCGGACGGTGTCGACGCCGACGGTCCGGTACGGGTGTGAATCCGGGAGGTCGGGAATCGCGGCGAAGGGGTCCGCGAGCGGGCCGTCGCCGTCGGGCGTGTACCCGAGCACGTCCACGAGCCCGGACGCGTGCCGGAGCGTGCTCTGCTTGTACGACACCAGCCGGGTGTCCGCGCCGGCTCGCGCCGCCGCGAGCGCGCTCGTGAGGCCGGCGAGCCCGCCGCCGACGACGAGCACCTCGGAGTCAATCGCCACGGTTACCTCCGTCCGTGCGGGCGGCCGCGGGACCGGCGTCGAAAGCGGCGAAGTCCAGGCCGTCGCCGTCCGCGGGGTCGTTGTCGCGGTTCTGCGTGGTGGCGTGCAGCGCGTAGTTCAGCATCGCCTGCGAGAGCTGCTCGCCCCAGAGGGCGTGCCGCTGGCCCTTCCAGCGCTCCTGCAGGAGGTCGTCCCACGCGCGCCGCGCGGTCGCCTCGTCGTACTCGCCGTGGAGTTCGCTCGCCATCCGGTGCGCGCAGAACCCGCCCTGACAGTTCCCCATCGACGCCCGCGTGCGGATGCGGGCCGCGTTGAGGTCCGACCCCGACTGCTCGATGGCGTCCTGTAGCTCCGCGCGCGTGACGCCCTCGCACTCGCAGACCACGGGGTTCGGGTCGTCGGTGTCGAGCACGTCGTCGGCGCGCGACCCGAGGCGTTCGACGCTTCGCCGGCCGATCGGCGAGCGCAGGCCGAACTCGTCCATGTAGTCCCGGAGCACCGAGAACTCCTCGCTCCCGGGGAGCGGGACGTCGGCGGTCCGGCAGTCGGCGTCCACGCCGAAGCGCTCGCAGACGTGGTCGGCGACCGACTCCGCCATCATCCGGTACGTGGTGAGCTTCCCGCCGACGACGGTCGACATGCCCGGGAGAGCGTCGCGGTCGGCGTGGTCCAGCAGGAAGAAGTCCCGCGTGATGTCCGTGGGGTCGTCGCTGCCCACGTCCGGCGGCTCGTACAGCGGGCGGACGCCCCAGAACGAGCGAATCGTCCGCGCGTCCGCGAGCATCGGCACCAGCTCCGAGAGCGTGTCTATCATCTCGTCGACCTCCCACTGCTCCTCGGGGTAGTCCGCGGGGTCGTCGACCTCCACGTCGGTCGTGCCGAGGATGGCGGTCGTCTCGTGGGGGACGACGATGTCGGCGTCGCCCTTCGGCCGGCAGCGGTTGATGACGGTGTCGACCTGCCGGACGTTCATAATCGTCATCACGCCCTTCGACGGGCGGACCGCCACGTCGACGCCCGCCATGTCGCCGATTCGCCCCGACCACGCGCCCGCCGCGTTCACGACGTGGTCGGCGCGAATCTCCTCGGTGCCGCCCTCGCGGCCGTGGACGTGCTTGCCGGGGCCGGAGTCGTGTTCGACCTCGATGCCGACGACCTCGCCGTCCTCGACGAGCACGTCCGTGACCGTGGAGTGGGTCTCGATGCGCGCGCCGTGCTCCTGCGCGCTGGCGGCGTTCGCCACGACGAGCCGGAACGGGTCGACGGCGGCGTCCGGCACGGCGATTGCCTTCTCCACGTCGCCGGCGAGGTGCGGTTCCATCGCGCGGGCCTCCTCGCCCGAGAGCACTTTCGCGGGGATGTCGCAGGCCTCGCAGCCCGCGAGCTTCTCTTGGAAGTATTCCTCCGAGTCCTCCGGGCGCTTGACGAACAGGCCGCCCGTGTCCTCGACGCAGTGGGCGGCGATGTCCCGGAGCACGCGGTTCTCCTCGATGCACTCCCGCGCGCTCGCTTGGTCGGCGACGGCGTACCGGCCGCCGCTGTGCAGCAGGCCGTGCATCCGACCGGTGGTGCCGTGCGTGAGGTTGCCCTGTTCGACGAGCGTCACGTCGAAGCCCCGCATGGCGAGGTCGCGGGCGACCCCGCTGCCCGTCGAACCGCCCCCGACGACGGCGATGTGTGGTGCCGAGCCCATCTGTCTGCGAGTTCGACGCCCACGCACTTTATTTTATCGTAGAATCCGAATCCACAGTAAAATTACGCGCACCCGGGCCAGCCACCGTGGTTTACGCGTGCGTCACCAACTACGCCGCTCGAAGATTCGTGGGCCTTTCCACCGCCAATGTGCCGTTTAGTCGGTTTTCACGTGGGTGAGGCGGCGGTTTCCCAAATACGACATACCACAGTAACATTTATTATAGTTCGTTCTTATTTACTGGCAGAGCGGTGAAGTCGGTAAACTAATCGACCGCCACACGGAGCACCCAACCAATGCCAGACACATACGTCGGCTCGATCGACCAAGGGACGACCGGCACGCGCTTCATGGTCTTCGACCACAGCGGGCAGGTCGTGGCCAACGCGTACGAACGACACGAACAGATTTACCCCGAACCCGGCTGGGTCGAACACGACCCGGTCGAAATCTGGGAGAACACCAAGAGCGTCGTGACCGAGGGCCTCGACGCCGCCGGCCTCGACGCCAGCCAACTGGAAGCGCTCGGCATCACGAACCAGCGCGAGACCACCGTCGTGTGGGACGCCGCCAGCGGCAAACCCGTCCACAACGCGCTCGTCTGGCAGGACCGCCGCACCACCGACCGCGTCGAGGAACTCGAAGAAAACGGCGACATCGAGGAGATTCGGGAGAAGACCGGCCTCGAAGCCGACGCGTACTTCTCCGCGACGAAGACCGAGTGGATTCTGGAGAACGCCCAACCGCTGAAGCTCCAGAGCTCGCGCACGCAGGACCTCCGCTCTCGCGCCCGCGACGGCGAACTCCTGATGGGCACCATCGACGCGTGGCTCATCTACAACCTCACCGGGAACCACATCACGGACGTCTCCAACGCCTCCCGGACGATGCTGTACAACATCCGGGAGCTGGAGTGGGACGACGACCTGCTCGCGGAGTTCGACGTGCCCGAAGCGATGCTGCCGGAAGTCCGGCCGTCCTCCGACGAGGAGTTCTACGGCCACACCGACCCCGACGGCTTCCTCGGCGCGGAAGTCCCGGTCGCGGGCGCGCTCGGCGACCAGCAGGCCGCGCTGTTCGGCCAGACGTGCTTCGACGAGGGCGACGCCAAGAACACGTACGGCACCGGCTCGTTCTACCTCATGAACACCGGCAACGAGGCCGTCGAGTCCGACCACGGCCTCCTCACCACCATCGGCTTCCAGCGCTCGGGCGAACCCGTCCAGTACGCCCTCGAGGGCTCTATCTTCGTGACAGGTGCGGCCATCGAGTGGCTCGAAGACGTGGACCTCATCAACAACGCCGCCCAGACCGCGGAGCTCGCGCGCTCCGCGGAATCGACGGAGGGCGTCTACATGGTCCCCGCGTTCACGGGCCTCGGCGCGCCGCACTGGGACGGACGCGCCCGCGGGACCATCGTCGGGATGACCCGCGGCACCGAGAAGAAGCACATCGTCCGCGCGACGCTGGAGTCCATCGCCTACCAGACGCGGGACATCGCCGAGGCGATGGAGGCCGACTCCGGCGTCGAGACCACCTCCCTGCGCGTGGACGGCGGCGCGGTGAAGAACAACTTCCTCTGCCAGCTCCAGTCGGACATCATCCAGACCAACATCGTCCGCCCGGAGGTCGACGAGACCACCGCGCTCGGCTCCGCGTACGCCGCCGGCCTCGCGGTCGGCTACTGGGACGACGTGGACGAGCTGCGCTCGAACTGGCAGGTCGACCGCCAGTTCGAGCCGGAGATGGACGAGTCGGAGGCCGACGAGATGTACAGCCGGTGGGACGACGCCGTCGAGCGCTCGCTCGACTGGGCGCAGGAGGACTGACCGATGTACGCGATTGCCCAGATTCCGGTCATCGGGATGGAGGTCGAACCGTTCGCCGTCCTGCTGTTGACGGCGCTGGCGGGCGGCGCGTTCGGCGCCGCGCTGGGCGCCCTGCCGTCGTTCGTCTTCACGGGGTTCGTCGTCTTCCTCGGCGAGGGGCTGGCGATTCTGGAGCGCCAGTTCGGCGCCGTCGACGCGGTCCCGAAGGGCGAAATCGCCACCGGCCTCACGGGCGTCATCGGGTTCGGCGCCATCACCGGCCCGCACATCGCGTTCGCGGGCGGCGTCGCGGCCTCCGCGTACGCGGGCAAGAAGTACCCCGAGATGGCGGCCGCCGGCGACGACTACCACTTCGGGAAGGACATCTCCTACGCGTTCGGCACGAAACCCGACGTGCTCGCGGTCGGCGCGGCGTTCGGCGGCCTCGGGCTGCTCGTCTCCCGAGTCTCCAGCGGCCTCGGCGTCCCCACCGACGGCATCGCGCTCTCCGTGGTGCTCACGGCGCTGGTCGCGCGCGTCGCGTTCGGCTACCCGCTGGTCGGCAGTCCCGCCGGCTCGGGCCTGCTGGACATGACGCCGTTCGAGCGCGGGGAGCGCCGCGCCGCCACCGACGGCGGTACCGAGACCCCGCGGATGGCGACCGAGCCGTGGCTCCCCCACCAGTACAAGTGGTCGGGCGTCACCGCAATCGGCGTCGTCGGCGGCCTGCTCGCGGGCTACATCTGGCTGGAGACGGGGAGCATCTTCATGGGGTACGGCATCTCCGCGATGAGCCTGCTGTTCCTCGAGCTGGGCGTCGAGAAGATTCCCGTCACCCACCACATCACGCTGCTGGGCGCGGTCGGCGCGACGCTCGCGCTCCCGATGTTCGGCAGCGAGGCCGTCGCGCTTCTCGCGGCCGGCGCGCTCGGCGCAGTCACCGCGCTCGTCGGCGAGGCTTCCCAGCGCGTGCTCTACGCGCACTCGGGCACCCACGTCGACCCGCCCGCGATGGCCATCGCCGTCGTGATGCTCGTCGTCGGCGTCCTCTACCTGCTGGGCGCCGTCCCGAACGCGGGGTACCTCGCGCTCTGACCCACTCCAACCCCGGCCCTTTTTACCGCGTGGTTGGTAGCGTGGATACCGAACACTCCCTCACGCCATGGACATCGACGCGCGAATAAAGCGGCGACGACGCCGGGGCGGCGGCCCGCGCCTCGTGGAGGACTACGAGGCGCTGGCCCCCGTCACCCACCTCGACGAGCCGTCGGACCGCGGCCCCGTCCTCGAACGCCTGCTCGACCACCTCGACCCGGTGTTCGACGGCCGGCTGCCGCCGAACGCGTACGTCCACGGCCCCCGGGGCTCGGGGAAGACCGCCGTCGTGACCGCGCTGTTCGGTCACCTCGAACGGCTGTCCACGCAGACGCAGTCGGTCATCTACACGAGCACGCGCGCGGGCTCCCCGAGCGCGCCGGGCTTCGTCTACGTGGACGCCCGCGAGACGCACAGCGAGTTCGCGTTCTACCACCGCGTGCTGGACGCGCTCGTCGACGAGCGCGTCCCCGAGCACGGCGTCGGCACCGAGGAGATTCGGGGCCGGCTCCACGACCGCGTCGACCGGTCCCGGGGCGGCGTCGTCGTCGGCGTCGACCACGTCGGCGCGCCGGAGGACACCGAGGCCGAGCGCCTCGTCGACCTGTTCGCGGGCCTGCCGAGCAACGCGAGTTGGCTCGCAATCGGCCGCACGCCGCCCGGCGAGACCGCGCTGTCCGAATACACGGCGACGACAGTGCACGTCGAGCCGTACCGCCGGCAGGTGCTCGTTGACGTGCTGATGGCGCGCGCGTCGGCGGGGCTGGCGCGGCAGGCGCTCACCCACGAGCTCGCGCGCCGCATCGCGGACTGGGCCGACGGGAACGCTCACGACGCGCTCGCGGCGCTGTTCGTGGCGACCGACCGCGCGAACCGCGACGGGCGCGACCGACTCACGCCCGCGGACGTGGACGCCGCGATAGCCGAAGTCCCGGTGCCGTCGGTGTCGCTGGGGCGCGTGCTCGCGCTCCCCGCGAACAAGCAGCTCGTGCTCCGCGAGCTGGTCGACCTCGACGCCGACGAACGCGCGTCGGTGACGGCGACGACCGACGCGGTCAGCGCGGCCGTCGACCTCTCGGCGGGGACGGTCAAGCGCTACCTCTACGAGCTCGCCGAGAGCGGCGTCGTCGAGCGCGTGCAGGCCGAACAGCAGCACGGGAAGGGACGCCCGCCGAGCCGCGTGGAACTGCGGTTCCCGCCGACCGCGTTCCGCCGGCTGTACGACCTCAGACAGGAATGACAGGACCCATCGAACCCGGCGACCGCGTGCGCCTCGCGTACGTCGGCCGCTTCGAGAGCGGGAGCGTGTTCTCGACCTCGGACCCCGAGGTCGCCGCCGAACACGGCCTCCCGGAGGCACAGGGCAAAGAGCGCGAGGAGTTCGAGCCGCTGACGTTCACCGTCGGCCGCGGCGACGTCATCGAGGGGCTCGACGACGCCGTGGTCGGGATGACCGTCGGCGAGGCGGCCGAAGTGACCGTCCCGCCGGCGGCGGCGTACGGCGACCACGACCCCGAGCGCGTCCGCGAGTACGACCCCGAGACGTTCGAGGGGATGGTCGGCGAGGAGCCCGAGGTCGGGCTCCACGTCCAAGCGGAGAACGGCCTCCACGGCGACGTGACCGCCGTCACCGACGACCACGTCACGGTGGACTTCAACCACGAACTCGCGGGGAAAACACTGGTTTTCGACGTGGAAGTGTTGGCCGCGGACTGATTACTCGACGGCGCGGCGCTCGATTTCCGCGTCGAACGCGCGCATGAACGGGTGGACGGTGTTCCCCATCGCGTAGACCGGGTGGCCGCCGTCGAGGCACGCGTCCAGCACCGCCTCGGGCGCCGTCGTCTCGTGGTCGTGGTAGACGACCTCGGCGGTCGTCCGCCGCGCGAACAGCTTCGCGTGCGAGCCAGCGACGTGAACGCGGTCGATGAAGCCGTTGTCCGGGAGCCAGTCAGCGTAGTGGACGAACGCCGCGGTGCGGCCGGCGCGGTCCCGGCGCAGGAACACGAACGGCGTCACCGTCGGTTCGTCGAGGCGCTCGACGAGGTGCTGGCGGAGCAGTTCCGTGGACTCCACGTCATTCATCATCGCGCCGTTGCAGACGAGGCCGCCGCCGTCGAGGCGCGTCCACGACCAGCCGCCGCGGAGGCTCTCGACGTGCGACGCCACCTGTCCGGGGTCGAGGGGGTCGAGGCCGAGCGCGCGCAGCGTCTCGTCGACGACGAACGCCGAGCGCGCGCCGAACACGTCGTCGACGGGGTACTCCGGGCGGGGCTCGGCGACGCTGAACTCGACGTTCTGGTCGCGGAACTCGCGGCGGAGGTAGTCGTTGATGGCGTCGTTGCGGTCGCCGCTGACGACGTGGGCGCCCTCGGGGACGGTGCGGGTGAACGCGCGAGCGATGTCCGGGAGCGTCGCGCCGAGCGTGGACTGGTGGTCGCGGCGGACGTTCACGAGCACGACGACGTGGGGGTCGAACAGTTCGTTGGCGAGCCGCGTCGTGTACTCTCGAATCCCCTGATTCTCGGCGATGACGGCGTCGACCGGCCAGAACTCGCGGAGCTCGCGCTCGTTCTCGTAGAGGCGGACGACGCCGTCGCGCTCGAACTCGCTCGGTTCGAGGTTGTGGTAGGAGACGTGGTCGTTGCCCGTGACCTTCGCGTACGTCTCGAAGCCGCGGGCGACCAGCGCCTCGTTGAGCCACCGGACGACCGTCGACTTCCCGCGGACGCCCGAGACGGTCACTCGGCAGGGGACGTTCTCGACGCGCTCGAAGTGCGAGCGCCCGCGTCCCACGAGGTCGAGGAGGCCGCGCGCGGCCCCGGCGACGCGGCCCGCGAGTCCGTGTTCGTCGCCGGTCATGGGTCGTCGTCCTCCGTGGCGACCAGCGGCGAGTCGGTGACGTCGGCGTCGCCGTGCGCGTCCGCGAACACGGAGTCGCGGGCGAATGTCGCGGCGTCGGGCGTGGCCCGTTCGAGGCTCACGAGGTCCCGGGCCGCGAGCACGACCAGCCCCGCGCCGATGGCGAGGTGGCCGACGCCCGGCGACGCGAGCCCGCCGGCGGGAACGTCGACGAGCGCTAACAAGACGAGGTAGAAGACGACGAACAGCGCGGCGGAGAGGCGGATGCTCGCGCCGCGGTTCTTCGGCGCGACGCGGTGGAGGTTGTACGCGCCGATGCCCGTGAACAGGCCGATGAAGAACAGCGTGACGCCGGGCGCGGCGGGCTGGAGCGCGCCGACGGCCGTGGCGTACGCGAGCCCCGTGACGAGCGCGACCGCGAGGAGGTTGCGGCCGTAGAGCAGCGACGACCAGTGGACGACCGAGACGAGGAAGAACACGGCCGTCGCGCCGACGGCGTACAGGACCACGGTGTCGGCGTAGCGGGCGGTGAACACGGCCAGCAGGGGAACGAGGATGACGCCCGCGAGCCGGAGGTCGTAGCGCGCGCGGACGAGTTCGTAGACCGCGACGTCCGCGAGCAGCACCGCGACGGTGAGCCACTGCGGGACGACGTACGGGGTGGGGTCGCCGACGGGCGCGAGCCCGAGACACGAGACGACGCCGCTGGTCGGCAACAGCAGAATCGGGGGAACGCAGGGATGGGTGACCGAGAGCGCGTAGACGGCGGCGACGCCGACGGCGACGAGCGCGAGGTAGGTGGCGGTCATGCCGAGCAGGTCCGCGCGGCGGTCGCCGGGGTCGAGGCGCATCAGGTTGTACGCGGCGACGCCGGGGAAGATGCTGCCGACGATTTCGGCGTCGTAGTAGGCGACACCCGGCACGACCTCCGAGAGCGCGACGGCCGCGACGACGGAGACGAGCGCGCCGGCGACGACGCCGACGAGGAACACGCGGCGGCCGTGGTTGAGCGTGTACTCGCGGAGCGCCCAGAGCGCGCCCCACGCGGCCGCGGTGGCGACGGCGAACACGACCGGGGAGACGGGCTCGCGGAACGTGTAGACGACCAGCAGCGGGACGACCATGACGCCGCCGAACCGGTAGCCGCTGGACTGGGAGACAGCGGCGGTCACGCAGATGCCGATGACCATGATGACGGTTGCGGCGAGCACGAGTGGCGGCCTCACTACGCGGATTGCCACTGGCACACGTCAATCTACCGGACGGGCGGCCGCACACCGGTGACGCCGACGAATCAGTCCAGTGCCGCGCCGCAGTCGGGACACTCCTCGTCGGCGACGGTCACTCGCGCGTCGCAGTTCGGGCAGAACGCCAGCCAGCACGCGCGGTCCCCCATGCTCCCTCGTACCACGGCCACGGACTTCAGTCCTCCCCGTGGATGGTCTCGTGGAACGCGACGACGAGCGCGGGGACGACGACCATGAAGATGTGCTCCTCGACGGGAATCCCGAGGAAGTCTACACCCGTGTGCAGTTGGATGGCGAACACGCCGATGGTGAGCGTGTACCAGTCCCAGACGTACGCCAGCGGGTACAGCGCGGCGACGGTGACGCCGGCGCGGCGGAGCGCGCCCGCGCGGGAGAGCAACGCGAGCGCGAGCGCCCCGAACGCGACCTCGGACGCGAGATACGTGTACGGACCGAACACCGCGCCGATGTCTGGGACGGTCACGGGCGACAGTACGGGCGCTACTACCAAAACCTTGGGACGGAATCCGGGAAACTGAGCGCCGCAACAAGGTTGAAGGCGCTGGTCCGCCACGTTCCACTTGAAGGCCCATGGATATCTCTGACATCGCGACGACAGACTACATCGAGGTCGAGGCCGAACAACGACTGGGGAAGGCTCGCTCTATCTTCGAGGAGGAGAACCCGAAAGGCATCATCGTCACCGAAGCCGGCCAGTACGAGGGCGTGCTCACGGAGCGCCAGCTGCTGGGGTCGCACATCGAGGACGACACGCGCATCGCCGCGCTCACCGTCTCCGCGCCGAAGGTCGACCGCACCGAGGACGTCCGCGACACCGCGCGGATGCTCGTCGAGGGCGGCACGAAGATTGCGCCGGTCTTCGAGGCCGGCGACCTCTGGGGCATCGTCACCGAGGACGCCATCCTCGAAGCCGTCATTGACAGCCTCGACGCGCTCACGGTCGGCCAGATCTTCAGCGAGAACGTCATCACCGTCGACGAGGACGACAACATGGGCACCGTCATCAACCGGCTCCGCGAGAACGGCATCTCGCGGCTGCCGGTCGTCGACGAGGACGGCTTCCTCACGGGCGTCGTCACCGTCCACGACGTGGTCGACTTCGTGGTCCGCGACATCTCCAAGACCACGCGCGGCGACCGCCGCGGCGAGGTCGAACGCATGCTCGACCTCCCGGTGTACGACGTGATGTCCAGTCCCGTCGAGACCGTCACCGTCGACGACAACGTGCAGGACGCCGTCGAGACGATGCTCGACGAGGACTACTCGGGGCTGGTCGTCACGCCCGCGGACGACGACCGAATCGTCGGCGGCGTGCTCACGAAGACGGACGTGCTGCGCGCGCTCTCCTACACCGAGGAGGAGCGCATGGATGTCCAGATCACGAACATCGACCTGCTGGACGCGCTCACCCGCGAGGAGGTCCAAGAGAAAATCGAGGACGTGGCGAACAAGTACAGCGACATGAACGTCCACCACGCGCACGTGCGCCTCCACAAGCACAAGGAGAAGCTCCGCGGGACGCCGCTCATCCAGACCCAGATTCGGCTCCGCACCAACAAGGGCCAGATGGCGGGCACCGGCGAGGGCTACGGCGCCGACAACTCGTTCTACATGGCGCTGGACACGCTCGAACGCAACGTCCTCGAACACAAGGGCGTCGAGCACGACGAGGAGTACAAGGGCCAGCTCCTCCGGAAGCTCAACCAGCTGTAACCGGGGCGACGGCGTCCCGGTCGCGTTCGCGGTGACGACGAGAAGTGCGGTGAGGCGGGCGCAGGCCCGCGTTTTTACGGCTGTTCGACGCCCTCGATGCCGGTGTCCGTGATTTTGAAGCGGGCGTGCTCGCCCTCGGGCTTCGAGCGGTGTTTTTCGAGGGTGGCGCGGCGGTTGCCGCCGCGGAACCGGTCGACGCGCATCACGACGCCCGTCCAGTGGTTGAGCGTGTGGCCGCCGAGCGGGCGCACGCGGTCGCTGTCGCTGTCGACGTCGGTGAACACTTGGTTCGTGACGACGACCGCGAGGTCGTGTCTGCGCGCCAAGGACAGGAGGTGCGTGATTTGGTCGGCAACCCGGCGGAGCGCGTCGCCGCCGTCGTCGGCGTCGCGTTCGAGCCGGTAGAAGCCGGTCGCGGAGTCCAGCACGACGAGGTCCGCGCGCTCGGCGAACTCCTCGGCGTCGCGGACGGCTTCGGCCTGCTCCGCGAAGTCGTGGGCGTCGGAGACGACGATGCGGCCCGAGGCCGCCTCGGGGTCGTCGGCGCGCGCCTGCAGGAGCTGGTCGAAGCGCTCGACGGACAGACCCTCCGTGTCGATGTAGACGGCCGTCCCGCCGTCGGCGGCGACCTCGACGGCCGTCGAGAGCGCGACGTTCGTCTTGCCGGCGGCGGGCGGCCCGTAGACCTGCGTGACGGTGCCGCGCTCGACGCCGCCGCCGAGCAGGTCGTCGAGGGCGCCGCAGCCCGTCGAGATGTGGGTGTCGTCGCTCACTACTGGCGAGTTGGTCGGTCTCGGGCAAAAGACCCCCGGTGTGTCGCCCGCGCGGGCAAGCGTTTTGCTGTCGGCGGCCCCACGTTCGGCCGTGATAGTCGTCGCCACGACGGACTTCGAGGTGTACCACGAGGTCGTCGAGGAGCTGCGGGACCGCGACGTGGCGTTCACGACGGTGGAGCCGGGCGAGCCGATTCCCGAGCGGGCGGCCGTCGTCATCACGGCGGGCGAGGACGTGGACGCGGACGTGCCGGTGGTGGTCGCGGACGCCGAGCGCGCCCGGAAGACCGTCGAGGAGGCGCTGGTGTACGTGCGCGGCGGCGAGGGGCGGACCGTCGTCGGCGTGGACCCGGGCGAGCGGCCCGGCATCGCGGTGCTGCGCGGCGGGATGGTAGTGGCGGCGTTTCAGGTGCCGGTTGAGCGCGCCGCGGAAGTGGTCACCGAGGAGGTCGCCGGGGAGGACGACGCCGTCGTCCGAATCGGGGACGGCGCGCGGCTGGCGGGTGCGCGCATCATCGACGACCTCGACGACGTGCGCGTGGAACTCGTCGACGAGACGGGGACGACGCCGTTCCTCGGGTCGGGGGCGCGTGGGATGGGGGACGTGCTCGCGGCGGCGAACATCGCGCTGATGGCGGGCGAGGAGATAGAGGGGCGGACCATCGAGCCGACGGAGGGCGAGATTCAGGTCATCAAGAGCCGGTCGCGGGAGGCGAGCGAGCAGAACCGGACCATCACCGAGGAGCTGGCGCGGCGGGTCGCGCGCGGCGAACTCACGCTCGAAGAGGCGCTGGCGGCGCACCGCGAGGAGTGAGCGGTTCCGGCAGAACGGACGGGAGACAGCACGCCTTTCAGCCTCCGTGTGTTAGTCGTTGACAGCCACGGTGGGGTGTGGCGGAAACTACTTCCGTTACGACGCCGGATTCGCACACATCCGCCGTAGCCTCCAATCATGAACGAAGTCCAACTTGAGGTGGCGAAAGCCTACCCGAACGACTCGGGCAGGGGCATCGCTCGCCTCGACCCCGACACGCTCCTGCACCTGAAGCTCAGCCCGGGAGACATCATCGAAATCGAGGGTGCCGAGACGACCGCCGCGAAGGTCTGGCGCGCCGACCGGCAGGACTGGAACACCGACACCATCCGCATCGACGGGTTCACGCGGCAGAACGCCGACGTCGGCATCGGCGAGCGCGTGAAGATTCGGAAGGCCGACGCCCAGAAGGCCGACCGGCTCGTGCTCGCGCCGCCGGAGGACGCCAGCGTCCAGTTCGGCAGCGACGCCGCCGGCATGGTCAAGCGCCAGATTCTCAAGCGCCCGGTCGTCTCCCGGGACATCGTGCCGGTGATGTCGAGCACGAACCACCCGTTCATGCGCTCGCCGGGGCAGGCCATCCCGCTCATCGCCGTGGAGACCGAGCCGGAGGGGGTCTGTCTCATCACGGAGGACACCGACGTGGAACTCCGCGAGGAGCCCATCAGCGGCTTCGAGCGCACGGGCGGCGGCATCACCTACGAGGACATCGGGGGGCTGGAGAACGAGATTCAGCGCGTCCGGGAGATGGTGGAACTCCCGATGAAACACCCCCAGATATTCCAGAAGCTCGGCATCGAGCCGCCGCAGGGGGTGTTGCTGCACGGGCCGCCGGGCACGGGGAAGACGCTGCTGGCGAAGGCCGTCGCCAACGAGACGTCGGCGAGCTTCTTCTCCATCGCCGGCCCCGAAATCATCTCGAAATACTACGGGGAGAGCGAGCAGCAGCTCCGGGAGATATTCGAGGACGCCAAGGACGACTCGCCCTCGATTATCTTCATCGACGAGCTGGACTCCATCGCGCCCAAGCGCGAGGACGTCACCGGCGAGGTCGAGCGCCGCGTCGTCGCCCAGCTGCTGACGATGATGGACGGCCTCGAAGGCCGCGGGCAGGTCATCGTCATCGCGGCCACGAACCGCGTGGACGCCGTCGACCCCGCGCTCCGCCGCCCGGGTCGCTTCGACCGCGAGATCGAAATCGGCGTCCCCGACGAGGTCGGCCGCGAGGAGATTCTGAAGATTCACACCCGCGGCATGCCGCTCTCCGACGACGTGAATCTCTCGTCGCTGGCCGACGACACCCACGGCTTCGTCGGCGCCGACATCGAGAGCCTCACGAAGGAGGCCGCGATGCGCGCGCTCCGGCGCTACCTCCCCGAAATCGACCTCGACGAGGAGGACATCCCGCCGAGCCTCATCGACCGCATGATCGTCAAGCGCGACGACTTCAAGGGCGCGCTCAACGAGGTCGAACCCTCGGCGATGCGGGAGGTGCTCGTCGAACTCCCGAAGCTGTCGTGGGACGACGTGGGCGGCCTCGACGACGCGAAAAACGACATCAAGGAGGCCGTCGAGTGGCCGCTGAACCAGCCCCAGAAGTTCACCCGCATGGGCATCGACCCGCCCGCCGGCGTGCTCCTCTACGGGCCGCCCGGCACCGGGAAGACGCTGATGGCGAAGGCCGTCGCCAACGAGACGAACGCGAACTTCATCTCGGTGCGGGGCCCCCAGCTGCTCTCGAAGTGGGTCGGTGAGTCCGAGAAGGCCATCCGGCAGACGTTCCGGAAGGCCCGGCAGGTCTCCCCGACGGTCATCTTCTTCGACGAGCTGGACAGCCTCGCGCCCGGCCGCGGGCAGGAAGTCGGGAACAACGTCTCCGAGCGCGTCGTCAACCAACTCCTGACGGAGCTGGACGGCCTCGAAGAGATGGAGGAAGTGATGGTCATCGCGGCGACCAACCGCCCCGACATCATCGACCCCGCGCTCATCCGCTCGGGGCGCTTCGACCGCCTCGTCCAAGTCGGCCAGCCCGACGTCGAGGGCCGCGAGCAGATTCTGCGGATTCACTCCCAAGACATCCCGCTCGCGCCCGACGTGAGTCTCCGCGAGCTCGCGGAGGTCACGGACGGCTACGTCGGCAGCGACCTCGCCAACATCACTCGCGAAGCCGCCATCGAGGCGCTCCGCGAGGACGAGGACGCCGAGGAGGTCGAGATGCGCCACTTCCGCCGCGGCATGGAGGACGTCCGCCCCACCGTCACGGAGGACCTCATGGACTACTACGACCGCGTCGAGGAGCAGTTCAAGGGCAGTCAGAACCCCGAGACCCGCCGCGAGCAGGGCGGCCACATCGGGTTCCAATAGTACCTTTTTACTTCGGAGGGTCGCCTGTGGCGACCCTCCGAAGTAAAAAGCTACGCCGAGAGAGTACGCTCTCCCGTGCCCTTCCTCGCTGTGCTCGGAAGGACGCTAAAAACGTCCCGCTCGCTCACTTCGTTCGCTCGCGGTGAAACGCGCGGCTCCGCCGCGCGTACACTCTACCTGTTGCAGCGTCCGCACCAGCGACGGCGCGGCTACGCCGCGGGACTGATGCGGCGGTAGGCGCGGCGGAGTTCGGTCGTGACGACCTGTCGTTCGAGGACGGCGACGCCGGTGACGACGACGAGGAAACCGATTGCTGTAGAGGGCGTAACGCCGGTGCCGAACAGCACCCACGAGGTGACGGCGGCGAAGATGGGGACGGCGTACGCGACGAGGTTCGTGCGGACGGGGCCGATGCGCCGGATGAGCACGAAGAAGATGGGGTAGGCGGCGGCCGTCGAGAGCACGCCCAGCACGAGCACCGCGTAGAGGACGGGCGTCGTGACGACGGCGCCCGCGGCGGACTCGCCGAGGCCGACGCTGGCGGCGTGGAGGAGGAGCGCGCCCAGCGCCATCGCCCACGCGGTCAGCGGGATGCTGTCGAGGGTGGCGTCGACGCGGCGCAGGAGCACGCTCCCGAGCGCGACGGAGGCGGCCGCGGCGAGCACGAGCAGTTGGCCGACGGTCGACCCCGAGGTGAGCGTCTCCGGGGACGGCTGGACGATGATGACGACGCCGACCAGCCCGACGGCGATGCCGAGGAGGCTGACGGCGTCGAGGCGCTGGTCGAGGAGGACGAACGCGAACGCGGGCGCGAGCAGGGGGTTCAGGCCGTACATCACGGACGCGGCGGCGGGCGTGATGGACTGCTGGCCGAGGAAGAGGAAGCCGTTGTTCCCGGCGATGAGCGCGGCCGCGCCGACGGCGACGCCGGCGTAGTCGGCTCGCGTCTGGGGGCGCCACGTGTCGTAGCGCCACGCCACGAACACTAGCAGCAGCGGGACGGCGACGTCGAACCGGAGCGCGGCGAAGAACACGGGCGGGAGCGCGCCCAGCCCGGTCTTGATGGCGACGAAGGAGAACCCCCAGAGGACCGCGAGCAGGACGAACAGGCCGGCTTGGAGGTAGCGAGCGGTGCTCATCGTGATAGCGTGCGTGCGGTAGACATTCGAGTGTGCTCGCGGTAGGACGCGCCCGAGGATAAGTTCGGTTGAATCGGAACGACCCGCGGGAGTCCGTCGAAGCCGGGGCTACGCGGCGGGAGAGACGGAGAGAGAAACTGAATTACTCGACGAGGACCGCGTTGACTTGTCCGTCCTGCCCGGGGCGGGAGGTGACGCGGGCGCGGCCGGCGTCGGTCTCGATGACGGCGCCCTTCGTGATGATGTTCCGGCGGGCGTAGTTGGGGTTCGCGCCGTTCTCGACGACGTCCTCGATGGTGGCGCGGACGGCGCCGTCGTCGGTGGCGACGTTGGCGACGTTCGTGGAGAGCGCGCGGACCTTCTCGTTGTCGCCGCGCGCGTCGACGGTGCGGAAGCGCTGCTCGCCGACGGTCGTCTCCGTGGGCGAGCGCCCCGTCTTGGACTTCTTCTTCTTGCTCTGGGGGCGCAGTCGCGCGCCAGTCTTCGAGCGCTTGGAGCGGCCTTGATATTGCATACCCGGGAAGTGGCGCAGGACGCACTTGAAAGGCTCGGTTGGCTGGGAACAGCGGGTTTTACCGGCGTCGGCGCCGTCGGTTCGGGCATGAGCCTCCGGGTCGCGGTCGCCGCGCCGTTCAAGCAGAAGGGCAAGCGCAGGATACCTGAACAGGCGTTCGTGGTGGCGCTGTCGCTGGACCGCGACTGGACGAGCCCGGACCAAGCTAAGCGCCTGCTGGACGTCGCCACCGGCGAGGGCCTCGTCGAGCGCGCGGACGGCGAGCTCGTGGCCGAGTTCGACCCCGAGGGCGTCGAGATTCCCGACGACTTCACGCCCGACGCCTCCCTCTTTCAGGAGCGCTCGGCGTTCGAGCGCGCGCTCGACGCCGTGGTTGAGGCGGGCCACGACCGGCAGGAGACGGTCGCCGCGGTGAACCGGCTCCAGCAGGAGTTGGGCGTGACGGCGGACGCGGCGGCGGTCGTGTACGCGCGCCGGCGGGGCGTCGACGTGGACGGCGCGGCGGCGAAAGCCCGCGGGGAACTCGAAGGATAATGGTCGAGAACACCGAGACAGACGGCACGCGGCTGGCGGAACTGCTGTCGAGCGAAGTGACCGGCCACGAGAACGCGCCCTACGGCGCGCTCGCGGTGACGAACGCGGACCGCGACGTGGCGCCGACGACGGACGGCGCGCGCGCCTACGACGTGGAGCGCGACGGCGAGCGGCTGGCCAGCGTCTACGTGCAGCCCGACCGGGCGCGCGTGGAGCTGTACGCCGGCCTCGAAGCCGCGCGGGAGCAGGCCGAAGCGGGCGGCCTGCGGGCGCGGCCGGTCGGCGGGGAGCCGCCGCGGCTGCTCGTCTTCGTGACGACGGGCGCGGAGGTCAAGCGCGCGCTGGACGTGTTGGGTGCGGCGGCTCAGTAGGCGACCGCGTCGTACGCGAGTTCGGCGGCGCGCCAGAGCGCGACGAGCGCGCCGACCCCGAGTGCGCCCATCGAGAGGTACAACCACGCGAGGATTGCGGCGGCGGGCGCGGCGACCCCGAACTGGTCGTACAGCAGGTCTGGCGCGACGAAGATGCCGGTGGCGGGCAGGACAAACGCGAGCACGGCGAGTACGCCCGCGAGCTTGAGACCGGCTCGCTGGGCGGGCCGGAGGCCGCGCCCGGAGAGGAGCGCGGCCGCGCCGAGCGCGGCGCCGCCGCCGGCCAACGAGAGGACCGCGAGGCCAAGCGCGAGACCGACCGGGAAGCCTTCTTGGCCGAGCGCGGGCACGCCGACGGCGAGGCCGAGCGCGACGAGCGCGACGCCGAGAACGACGAGGAGGACGCGGGCGACCGAGCGGGCGGAGGGCATAGCTGAACCGTGCGAGCGGGCCGGCAAGTATCTTGTCGCGGGTTCGTCCGGAGTGAGAATCCACAGTCCGCGGGCGAGGTGGGCATTGCGGATTCGGGCCACAGCGTCGCGGCAGCTGGTGGTGGGAAACGCCTAAGCCGCCGGGACGCCGCCGTTCGTCCATGCTGGACAGACTCCTCGGGCGCGCGGCACTCAAGGAGCGCATCGAGGAACTGGCCGAGGAGAAGGAGTCACTAGAGGCGCAGTTGGACGCCGAGAGCGAGCGCCGCAGCGAGGCCGTCCGCGACCGGCAGGCGGCCGAACAGCGCGTCAACGAACTCGAAGACCGGGTGACAGAGCTCGAAGACCGCGTGGAGCGGCTGCGCGGCGAGGACGGCGGCCCCGAGTTCCGGGGGCGACGCGACCTCCGGGGGGAGCGCCGCGAGCGCGTGGTGTCGCTGCTGGAGAGCGTGGAGAGCACCGAGGAGGGCGTGCTCACGGCGTACGTGCCCGACGACCCGCCGGGGGCCGTGCGGGAGGCGTTCGGGGACCGCGCGCCGCTCGTTGAGCGCGCCGCGCCGTGTCTGGTCGTCCGCGACCGCGAGGGCCTGCTGTCGGCCGCGCTGCGCCCGCCGAACCCGCCGGAGGCGTTCGCCGCGTGGGACGCCACGGCGCGAATCGAGCGCGAGTGGCTCGCGCCGACGGGCCGGTACGCGCTGGCGGTCGTGCGCGCGGACCTGTTCGCGCTCGGCGTCTACGATGCCGCTTCCGGCGACGGCCCGCGGCCCGAGCGCGTCCACTTCGAGGGGTTCACCAGCGACGTGAAGGGCAAACACTCGAAGGGCGGGTTCTCCCAGAGCCGCTTCGAGCGCCGCCGCGACAGCCAGATCGACGAGCACCTCCAGCGGTGCCAGCGCGCGCTGGCTGGCGTCGAGGCCGAGCGCGTGTTCGTCGTCGGCGAGGGGACGCTGCTGGACGAGTTCGACGCCGACGCCACCGCGGCCGTGGACGCCACCGGGAAGCCAGAGCCCGCCCTAGAGGACGCCCACGACACGTTCTGGACGGTGCCGCTGTCCCTGCTGTAACCTGTCGGGTGGTCGGATGCCCGGGTTGCCCCCGGCTGCACGCTTAAGGCGGCGGCCGGCCTCCGTCGTCGTATGAAAGTCGCACTCCTCGCGCACGAGAAGTTCCCCGACCGCGCGAAGACCGCGGTGGGCGTCCTCCGGTACGCCGACTACGACGTGGTCGCGGTCGTGGACCGGGACAACGACGGCAGCCGCGTCAGCGACCACGTGCCGGACGTGCAGGACGCGCCCGTGGTGGCGTCGATGAGCGACGTGCCCGACGGCGTGGACGCGCTCGTCGTCGGCATCTCGCCCATCGGCGGCGCGTTCGACGAGTCGTGGCGGCCGGACGTGCGGAACGCGCTCGAACGCGGCTGCGACGTCTACTCGGGCCTGCACTACTTCCTCGGAGACGACGAGGAGTTCGCGGGCCTCGCGGCCGAGCACGGCGGCGAACTCTGGGACGTTCGGAAGCCGCCCGCGGACCTCGGCGTCGCGGACGGCGTCGCCGACAGCGTGGACGCCACCGTCGTCGCCACCGTGGGCACGGACTGCTCGGTCGGGAAGATGACTGCCACCCGAGAGCTGTACGAGTACGCCCGCGCGGAGGGCATGGACGCGGCGTTCGTCGCCACCGGGCAGACCGGCATTCTCATCGAGGGCGAGGGCATCCCGGTGGACCGCGTGGTGTCGGACTTCGCGGCGGGCGCGGTCGAGCGGATGGTGTTGGAGGCGGGCGCCGACCACGACTACGTCTTCGTGGAGGGACAGGCCAGCATCGTCCACCCCGCGTACTCCGGGGTCACGGCGAGCATCGTCCACGGCGCGATGCCCGACCACCTCGTGCTCTGCCACGAGGCCGGCCGGGAGTCCATCCACGGCTACGACCAGCGAATCCCGCCCGTGGACTCGTTCGTGGACCGCTACGAGTCGTTCGCCGCGCCCGTCAGCGACGCGGACGTGGTCGGCGGGATGCTGAACACGCGCAGCGTCGACGGCGACGAGGAGGCCCGGGAGGCGGTCGCGGACTTCGCGGACGCCATCGGCGCGCCCGCCGACGACCCGGTGCGTTTCGACCCGTCGTCGGTCGTCGAGGTGATTCGGTGAAGGCGTCCTTCGAGCGCCGCGAGTTCCCGCTGGAACACCCGTTCACTATCGCGCGCGGCACGCAGGAGACCGCCGCGAACGTCGTCGTGCGCGTCGAAGACGACGAGGGGACCGTCGGCGTCGGCGGCGCCGCGCCGTCCGCGCACTACGGGGAGACCGCGGGGACCGTCGAGGCCGTCCTCCCCGAGTTGCTGGCGGTGGTCGAGCGCGCCGACGACCCCCACGACCTCGCGCGAATCGAGACCGGCATGCGCGAGGTCGTCTCGGACAACCCCGCGGCTCGCGCCGCCGTCAGTATCGCGTGCCACGACCTCGCGGCGAAGCGCGCGGGCCTGCCGCTGTACCGCTACTGGGGGCTGGACGGCGCGAGCACCCTCGAAACCTCCTACACCGTCGGCATCGACGACGAGGCGACGATGCGCGAGAAGACCGCCGACGCCGTCGACGCTGGCTACGGCACGCTGAAGGTGAAACTCGGCACGAGCCGCGACGAGCAGTTGCTGTCGGCGGTCCGGGAGGCCGCGCCCGACGCGACCATTCGCGTGGACGCGAACGAGGCGTGGACGCCCAAGGAGGCCGTCCGGAACGTCGAGTGGCTCGACGACTACGGCGTGGAGTTCGTCGAACAGCCCGTACCCGCGGAGAACTGCGAGGGCCTGAAGTACGTCTACGAGCGCTCCCCGCTCCCCATCGCGGCCGACGAGTCCTGCGTCGTCGCCAGCGATGTGCCCGACATCGCGGACCGCTGCGACATCGCGAACCTCAAACTGATGAAGACCGGCGGCCTCCGCGAGGCGAAACGCCTGATTCACGCCGCTCGCGCGCACGGCCTCGAAGTCATGTGCGGCTGCATGATAGAGTCGAACGCCTCGATTGCGGCCGCCGCGCACCTCGCGCCCCTGCTGGACTACGCGGACCTCGACGGCTCGCTGCTGCTCGCCGAGGACGACTTCGAGGGCGTCCCGATGCCCGCCGGCCACGTCGACCTGCAGGCCGTCGACCGCGCGGGGACGGGCGTCCGCGAGGTCTGACGCGAAACTTGATTCTTCGGGTGGTTCGGCACGCCCCCGCACCGTCTCAACAGGCTTATGGGTGCCTCCGGGCGAACTAACGGACAGCATGAGCACCGTTACTGTGACGCTCCCGGACGGCGCCACGTTGGACGTCGAAGCCGGGGCGACGGTCGAGGACGTAGCGTACGAAATTGGGCCCGGCCTCGGCCGTGACACAGTCGCCGGGAAACTCGACGGGGAACTCGTCGCCAAGGAGGAACCCATCACGGAGGACCGCGAAATCGAAATCGTCACCGAGGACTCCGACGACTACCTCGACGTCCTCCGGCACACGGCCGCGCACGTGCTCGCGCAGGCCGTCCTCCGCCACCACCCCGACGCGAAGCTCACCATCGGTCCCTACACCGACGAGGGCTTCTACTACGACATCGCGGACGTGGAACTCGACGCCGACGACCTCGCCGAGATTCAAGCGGAGGCCGAGGCCATCATCGACGCCGACTACGACGTCGAGCGCGTCGAGTACGACCGCGAGGAAGCCGTCGAGAAGTACGAGAACAACCCCTTCAAGCGCGAGATTCTCGACACCGAGGCGGCGGGCGACGACCCCGTGAGCTTCTACAAGCAGGACGGCTTCGAGGACCTCTGTCAGGGGCCCCACGTCGACTCCACGGGCGACATCGGCGGCTTCGAGGTGCTCGAAACCTCGGCCGCGTACTGGCGCGGTGACGAGGACCGCGAGACGCTCACGCGGGTGTACGGCACGGCGTTCCCCACCGAGGACGGCCTCGAACAGTACCTCCAGCGCCGCGAGGAGGCCAAGGAACGCGACCACCGGAAGCTCGGCTCCGAGATGGACCTGTTCTCCATCCCGGACGTCACCGGCCCCGGCCTCCCCCTCTATCACCCGAACGGGAAGACCGTGCTGCGGGAGCTCTCCGAGTACGTCCACGGCCTCAACCGCGACATGGGCTACGACGAAGTGGAGACGCCGCACCTCTTCCGCACGGAGCTGTGGAAGCAGTCCGGGCACTACGACAACTACGTCGACGACATGTTCCTGATGGACGTCGACGACGAGGAGTACGGCCTGAAGCCGATGAACTGCCCGGGCCACGCCACCATCTTCGACCAGTCCTCGTGGAGCTACCGCGACCTCCCGGTGCGGTACTTCGAGGACGGGAAGGTGTACCGCCGCGAGCAGCGCGGCGAGCTCTCCGGGCTCAGCCGGGTGTGGGCATTCACCATCGACGACGGCCACGTGTTCGCGCGCGCCGACCAAATCGAGGAGGAGGTCCGGCGCATCATGGACCTCATCTTCGAGGTCTTGGACACGTTCGACCTCGACTACGAGGTCGCGCTGGCCACCCGCCCCGAGAAGTCCGTGGGCAGCGACGAAATCTGGGAGCAGTCCGAGAGCCAGCTCCGTGACGTGCTCGACCAGCAGAACGTCGACTACGACCTCGAACCCGGCGACGGCGCGTTCTACGGCCCGAAGGTGGACTTCGCGTTCGAGGACGCGCTCGGGCGCACGTGGGACGGCCCCACCGTCCAACTGGACTTCAACATGCCCGAGCGCTTCGACCTCGAATACACGGGGTCGGACAACGAGGCCCACCAGCCGGTGATGATTCACCGCGCGCTCTACGGGAGCTACGAGCGCTTCTTCATGGTGCTCATCGAGCACTACAACGGGAAGTTCCCGACGTGGCTCGCGCCCGAGCAGGTGCGCATCCTCCCGGTCACGGACGACAACCTCGGGTACGCCCACCGCGTGAAGAACGAGCTCTCCGACTACCGCGTGGAGGTCGAGGACCGCGACTGGACAGTCGGCCGCAAAATCCAGCAGGCCCACGACGACAACGTCCCCTACATGCTCGTCCTCGGCGACGACGAGGAGGAAGCCGGAACCGTCTCCGTGCGGGACCGACAGGAGCGCGAGCGCAACGACGTCGCCGTCGAGACGTTCGTCGACCACCTCGACAGCGAGGTCGCGGAGAAGCGCACCGAGCCCGACTTCGTCGACGAGTAGATGGGGTGGCGCGACGGCGCCGAGGCGGGGACGTACGTCGCCGTCCTCCTCGCCGTGCTCGGCGTCCTCGCGTGGACGACCGGCGAGGCCGTGCTGTTGCCGAGCCTCGGCCCGTCGGCGTTCGTGCTCGCCGCAGTCGACGACCGGCCGCGGCGCGTGGTTCTCGGACAGCTAGTCGGCGCCGCGGTGGCGTTCGCCGCCGTGCTCGCGCTCGCGGACGGCGTCGCCCCGCTGCTGGACGCGCGTCCGTGGTCGCTGGCGGGCGGTCGCCGCATCGCCGCCGCGCTCGCCGCGACCGTCGCCGCGACCGCCGGCATGTACGGCACGAACAGCCTCCACCCGCCCGCGTACGCGACCGTGCTCATCGTCTCGCTGGGCATCGCGGACGCCGCGGTCGACGTGGCGGCGTTCGCCGCGGGCGTGCTCGTCCTCGCCGGAACACACCGCCTCGTCGATGCCTACGGGCCGTGGCGGCCCCCCTACTCGCCGTAGTCCACGTCGCCGCTGCGCTCGGTCTCCCGGAGGATGAACGGCCCGATGGAGAGCGTGCGCTTCGTGACGGTGACGACGCGGAGGATGTACGCCAGCAGGATGGCGAACGGCAGCACCGCGACCGTCGCCGCCGCGCTCACGAGCACCAGCGCGTGGCTGACCCCGAGGGTGCTCCCCGGGTACGCCGACGGGTCCACCAGTACGACGGCGGCGATTGACACCGCGAGCGCGGGCACCGCGGCGTACAGCAGCGTCCGCGAGAGGTCCGACAGCTCCCACTGGAAGTATAACGTCTTGAAGTGCTCGCGGGCCGGCCCGAACAGCGCCAGCGTGTCCAAGAGGTCCGCGAGCGCGGCCTCGGCGTCCTCGCCGAACTCGTCGCCGTGCTCGGCGCGGAGGCGCTCGCCGGCGTACAGCTTCCACGAGTAGTTGTAGTTCAGCGCCGCCCACACCACGTCGAAGTCGCCGAACTGCGCGCCGTCGAGCTGGTCGGTCACCGCGTCGGCGTTCCCCGTGAGGTTGGTCACGTACTGCTGGACGGCGTCGCCGGCGTCGCCGCCGGGCGCGGCGTCGGCGAGGGCGTGCGCCTGCTCGCTAGTCGCGGCGACCAGTCCGCGCAGGAACGCCGACGGCTCCGCGGGCGCGACGTCCATCCCGGCGGCGTCCGCGGCGTCGGCCCGGAACTCCATGGCGCCCTCCATCCGGTCGCGCTGGTCGCCCACCGCGCCGAGCTCTTGGGAGAGCACGAGCTGGCTCAGCGTCAACACGAGCGTGACGCCGGTGATGGTGGAGCCGACGAGCGCGTTGAACAGCGTCTCGTGGGGGTCGCCGTCGGTCAACAGCGCGTACGCCGGGGTCGGCAGCAGCGTCCCGACCGCGACCAGCGAACAGAACAACACGACGAGGAGCCCGCCGGCCACGGCGCGCCGGTCGGCGTCCAGTACGACCCAGAACCACCCGCTGTTGCGCGGGACGCGCTCGCGCATCCGGTCGCTGGGCCTGTCCTCGCTGCCGTCGGTCATACTCGCCCTTCGGCGCACGCACGGAAAACAGTAGTTGTGGGGCCGCGCCCGGGTTACGCGCGCTCCTCTTCGCTCTCGCGGACGCCCTCCAGTTCCGCCTCCACCGCGTCGCCGCTCGGCTCCGAGTCCGTGGCGCGCTCGCCGCGGACCTCCGCGCGCAGGTCGTCCAGTTCCGCGTCGAGCTCGCGGTCCTCGCGCCCGGCGTCGAGTTCGCGGTCGATGCGGTCGCGGTCGTCGCCCAGCGGGCCGTCGAGGGCGCCGCGCTCGTCGAGTTCGTCCATCGCGGCGGCGCGGGCCTCCATCTCCTCGGTCCGGTCCTCGGCGCGTTCGATGGCGCGCGTGACCTCCGACGCCTCGTCGCCGACCCCGGTGACCGCCTCCGAGACCCGCGTCTGCGCTTGAGCGGCCTCGTGGCGGGCCTTCATCGTCTCCTTCTTCGTGCGGAACTCCTCGACGCGCGCTTCGAGGTCGTCCTTCTGGTCTTCGAGGTCGCGCTGGGTGGCTTCGAGGTCCGCAATCTGGTCGTCGATTTCCGCGACCTGCTCGCGCTTCTGTCGCTTCTTCTCCAGCGCCCGCCGCGCGAGTTCGTCGCGGTCCTGCCGGACCGCCTCGCGGGCCTGCTCGTCGTGTTTCTCGACGTTCTGCGCGAGGCGCTCGCGCTGGAGTTCGAGGCGCTTCTTCTGGGCGGTGAGGTCCGCCAGCCCCGTCTCGACGTCCCGCAGTTCGTCGCGCAGCCGCTGGTAGGAGTAGTCCAGCGTCTCGGTCGGGTCCTCCGCGGACCTGACGAGCCCGTGCAGCTTCGACCGGACCGCGTACGAGAGCCGTGATACGATACCCATACACACGGCTTGGGGCTCTGGACGTATAATCTTCACCGGCGTGGTCGACCAGCGGGAGACCACGTCACTGCGAGCGGGGAGCACAGCGACCCGCGAGCCGCGTGCGCGACCATTCGGCTCGGTCGTTGCGAGCGACGGGAACCACAGCCTACACGACGGCCGGCGGCGAACGCCGCGGTATGCAACAGGAGACCGTGCTGGTGCCGGGCGCGCGGGACGTGGAGGCGACGCTCGATTCGCCAGACGGCGGCGCGTCGGCGTGCATCGTGATGTGTCCGCCCCACCCCCAGCACCGCGGCCACCGCGGGGACGACCGGCTCGTCGCCGTCGGCGAGCACCTCGTCGAGGCGGGAATCGCGGCGCTACGCTTCGACTACGGCGACTGGGACGAGGGGCTCGGGGAGCGCGAGGACGCCCGGAACGCCGTCCGGTGGGCGAGCGAGCGCTACGAGCGCGTGGGGCTGTTCGGGTTCAGTTTCGGCGGGTCCGTGGCGGCGCTCGCCGCGGCCAGCGTCGATGTCGACCTCTGTGCGGTGTCGTTGCTCGCGCCCACGGCGGAACTGGAAGCCGGACTGGACGCGGCGGCCGCGCTCGCGGAGGTCGCGGCGCCGCTACAAGTCGTGTACGCGACTCGGGACACGACGGCCGACTGGGAGCCGGTCGTGGCGGCAGCACGGAAACTGGACTGCGAGGTCGTGGAACTGGACGCCGACCACTTCTTCGTCGGGAAGACCGACCGCGTCGCGGAGGCGGTCGGGCCGTACCTCGCGGACGCCTGCTAGGGGTCGACGACGGCGCGGAGCCACAACCCATTTCTCCGCGGTCGCCGACGTGGCGGGTATGCCGAAGCGTCGCTTCGAGGGCGTCTGGGAGTGGGTCGTGTTGACCGGCGACCGCCGCGTCGTCGCGGCCGCGCTGCTGGCGGCGTTCGCGGTGGCGTTCGGCCCCATCGGCCACCTGTTCACCATCGGCGGCGCCGGCTCCCGCGACACGACGGTGCCGCTCGTGACGACGCTGCTGTCCGGGAACTTCGTGCTCGTCTCCATCGTCGTCTCCGTCAACTCCGTGTTCGTCTCCGGCGAGCAGGACCCGCTCGGCCAGCAGTTCGGCCGCGTGAAGGATACCGCGGAGTTCCGCCGCCAGCTGGAGTCGCTGGTGGAGGCCGACCACGTGCCAGCGAGCAGCGAGGGGTTCCTCCAGTTGCTGACCGGCGACATCGTCGAGCGCGGCCAGCGGCTCCAAGCGGAGATTCCGCCCGCGGACGTGGACGTTCGCGCGGACCTCGACGCCTACCTCGGGCACCTCGGCGAGGCGTCCGGCGACATGAACGACCGGCTGCGCGGCGTCGAGCGCCCCCTCGAAATCGTGCTGGCGACCATGGAGTTCGACTACGCGCGGCAGGTCGACGACCTCCACCTGCTGCGCGCCGAGCACGGCGACGACCTCCCCGAGGACGCCGCGACCACGCTCGAAGAGATGCTGGACCTACTGGAGTTCTTCGCGGTGGCGCGCGCGTACTTCAAGAGCCTCTACCTCCGCCGGGAGTTCGCCGCGCTGTCGAAGAACCTCGTCTACGTGGCGGTCCCCTCCATCGGCGCGGTGTCGTTCTTCCTGCTGCACCTCTCGGGGCTGCCCAGCACGCACGCGCTGGTGGTCGCGGTGCACGTCGTCGCGCTCGCGCCGTTCGCGCTGCTGTCGGCGTACGTCGTCCGTGTGGCGGCCGTCTCGCGGCGGACCGAGTCCCCCGGCCTGTTCCTGTTCGGCGACGGCGGCGAGGGGGTCCCGGGCGTCTCCTCTCGGTAAGCGTGACGTGCCAGCGGCTGGCGTACGACCGCCGTCCCGAAACCGTTTTTGCCACGCCCGCCGCACGGTCAGTATGCCGACGGAGACCGGGTACGACCCGACACTGGGAAGCAAGTTCGTGTTCGTTACTGGCGGGGTGATGTCCGGGCTGGGGAAAGGCATCACCGCCGCCAGTCTGGGCCGCCTTCTCTCGAACGCCGGCTTCGACGTCACGGCCGTCAAAATCGACCCCTACCTGAACGTGGACGCGGGGACGATGAACCCCTACCAGCACGGCGAGGTGTACGTGCTCAAGGACGGCGGGGAGGTCGACCTCGACCTCGGGAACTACGAGCGGTTCCTCGATGTCGACATGACCTCCGACCACAACGTCACCACGGGGAAGGTCTACCAGAACGTCATCGAGCGCGAGCGCGCCGGTGACTACCTCGGGAAGACCGTCCAAATCATCCCGCACGTCACCGACAATATCAAGCGCCGCGTCCGCGAGGCCGCCGAGGGCTCGGACGTCTGCATCGTGGAGGTCGGCGGCACCGTCGGGGACATCGAGGGGATGCCGTTCCTCGAAGCGCTCCGGCAGTTCAGCCACGAGGAGGACGACGAGGACATCCTGTTCACGCACGTCACGCTCGTCCCGTACTCCCAGACGGGCGAGCAGAAGACCAAGCCCACCCAGCACTCCGTGAAGGAACTCCGGTCGATCGGTCTCCAGCCGGACATCCTCGTGGGGCGCTGCGAGGACAAGCTCGACCCCGACGTGAAGGAGAAAATCGCGCTGTTCTGCGACGTGCCCACGGACGCCGTCTTCTCGAACCCGGACGTCGAAGACGTCTACCACGTCCCGCTGGTCGTCGAGGAGGAGGGCCTCGACGAGTACGTGATGGAGCGCTTCGACATCGCCGACGACGCGCTCCCGAAGGCCGAGCGCTCGACGGAGTGGCGCGACCTCGTCACCCGCGAGCGCAGCGGCGAGGTCGACATCGCGCTCGTCGGGAAGTACGCCCTCGAAGACGCCTACATGTCCATTCACGAGGCGCTCAAGCACGCCGGCCTCGAACGCGGCGTGGACGTGAACGTCCTCTGGGTGGACTCCGAGAAGATGAACGACGACCACCGCGAGCGCCTCGAAGCCGCGGACGGCGTCGTCGTCCCCGGCGGCTTCGGCTCCCGCGGGACGGAGGGGAAGATTCGCGCGATTCAGCACGCCCGCGAGCACGACGTGCCGTTCCTCGGGCTCTGTCTGGGCTTCCAGCTGGCGGTCGTGGAGTACGCCCGCAACGTCCTCGGCTGGGAGGGCGCGCACTCCGCGGAAATCGACGACGAGACGCCGTATCCCGTCATCGACCTGCTGCCCGAGCAGTACGACCTCGAAGACCTCGGCGGGACGATGCGGCTGGGCGCCCACGAGACGGAGATCGAACCCGGCTCGCTCGCGCACGAACTGTACGGCGACACGTCCTGCACGGAGCGCCACCGCCACCGCTACGAGGTCAACCCCGAGTACATCGACGACCTCACGTCTGACGGGCTGACGTTCTCCGGGGAGGCGGGCAACCGCATGGAGATTCTGGAGTACGACGACCACCCGTTCTTCTTCGGGACGCAGTTCCACCCCGAGTTCCGGTCGCGGCCGACCCGCGCGAGTCCGCCGTTCGTCGGCCTCTTGGACGCCGTGCTCGAAGCCACCGAGACGGAGGAGCCGGAGGTGGTGAACTGATGGTGGACGTCGAGGAGTTCGTCGCGGACGCCAAGGAAGAAATCCGCGCGGAACTCGGCGACAGCACCGCCATCATCGCGCTGTCGGGGGGCGTCGACTCCTCCACTGCCGCGGCGCTCGCGTACGAGGCCGTCGGCGACCAGCTCGTCCCCGTCTACGTGGACACGGGTCTGATGCGGAAGGGCGAGACCGACGAGATTCGGGAGGTCTTCGACTACATGGACAGCCTCCGAATCGTCGAAGCGCAGGACCGCTTCTTCGACGAACTCGCTGGGGTGACGGACCCCGAGGAGAAGCGCCACGTCATCGGCGAGCAGTTCATCCGGGAGTTCGAGACGGTCGCCGACGAAGTGGACGCCGACTACCTCGTGCAGGGCACCATCTACCCGGACCGCATCGAGAGCGAGGGCACCATCAAGAGCCACCACAACGTCGGCGGGCTCCCCGAGCGCGTCGGCTTCGAGGGCATCGTGGAGCCGATGCGGGACCTCTACAAGGACGAGGTCCGGGAGGTCGCGCGCCACCTCGACCTCGAGGAAATCATCAGCGAGCGCATGCCGTTCCCCGGCCCCGGCCTCGCCGTGCGCGTCATCGGCGAAGCCACCCCGGAGAAGATCGAGGTCGCCCGCGAGGCGACCGCGGTCGTCGAGGAAGAACTGGAGGAGTACGACCCGTGGCAGGCGTTCGCCGCCGTCCTCGGGAAGGCGACGGGCGTGAAAGGCGACAACCGCGTCCACGGCTACGTCGTCGCCGTCCGCTCCGTCGAGTCGCGTGACGGGATGACCGCGCGCGCCCAAGAGCTGGAGTGGGAGACCCTCCAGCGCCTCCAGTCGCGCATCGCGGGGACCATCGACAACGTCTCCCGCGTCGTCTACGACGTCACCCACAAACCACCCGCGACAATCGAGTACGAATGAAGGCCATCGTCGTCGGACCCGACCGCGGCATCGCCGACGCCCTCGGAGCCGAGGGCGCCGAAATCACGCGCCTCGAAGGCGTCGCGTCCGGGGAGCGCCTCGAAGACGCCGGCGTCGCGGACGCCGACCTGCTGGTCATCACGGACGCCGGCGAGGCCACCGCCGTCCCGGTCGCCCGCGAGCAGAACCCGGACCTGAAGACGGTCGCGTACACGCCCGACTCGATGCCCGAGTTCGTGAAGGGCGTCCTCGACCTCGCGGTCGACCCCGCGCTGTTGGACCCCGAGACGGTCGCCGAGGAGCTCGTCGAACCCGACAGCTAAGGCTCTCCGGCAGCTTCGTGCTGGCGTGTCCCTCGATTGCTACCCCGACCTCGCGCCCGAGACCGGCGAGGTCGTCACGGAGGAACTGTACTACTCGCCGGACGAACTCGTGAAGGCGTTCGCGCTCGGCCCCGGCGCCGAGGTCGAACCCCACGAGCACGGCGACCAGACGAACGCGTTCCACGTCCTCGAAGGCGAGCTCGTCGTCGTACAAGGTGATAGTGAGGAGACGGTCGAAGCGCCGGGCGTGGTCGTCCACGAGCGCGGCGTCGCTCACGGCGCGAGAAACGAGAGCGACGACGTGGCGGTGTTCACGGCGACGATGGCGCCGATGGACTAGACGGAGAGCGCGACCGGGCGGCCGGGCCGCCGGCCCTCGCCGTCGACGGCCGCGGAGTGAGGGCTGACGTGCTCCCAGCAGACGAACTTCTCGACGCTGTCGGGCTCGTAGAGGAAGTAGTCGGCGGGCTTCGAGCACAGCGAGCACTCCGGGTCGCCGTCCGCGGCCTCGATTGCCGCCGCCAGCGCGGCCTCCGCGCTCGCATCGTCGCCGCTGGAAGCCGGCATACCACCATTTTCGGCGCTCTCGGGCTTAAAATCTCGGGCAGTTCACGGGGAGAGGCGCTCCAGCACCGGAATCTCGTCGCGGCGCTCCTCGCTCACGGCGTCCCACTCGATGCCCGTAGGCTTCTCGCTTGGGGCGTCCGCATCGATAACCCGCTCGGGCGTGACCGCGTAGTCCATCGGCACGTCGTGGTCGCCCGTCGGAATCTCGTCGTCGACGACTTGGCGCTCGTGGACGGTTGTCACCGTCGTCGTGTCGTCGTCCACGCGGCCGAACTCCCGGAGTAACGCAAATTCGAGGTCGCTGTATCCCTCGCCCTTCCCGACGCGCTCGCCGCGCTCGGTGACCGCGACGCTCCCCGAGACCACGAGGTCCACCGGCTCCACGTCCTCCGGCCCCACTGGGGTCCCGTGCTCGCTGATGCCGCTGACCGTGGTGGCGTCGTCGATGTCCGCGACTTCGGCGGGGTTGAGGCGGAGGAAACACTGCTCGTCGCGCAGGCGAGGGACGGCGACGTAGACGGTCTTCCCTGCGCGCAGCGCCGCGCGGCGCACGGGCAACTGGGGGGCGTCCGGGTTCGCCTTCACCACGTCGGCGTCCGCCCAGAATTCAGTTTCGGTGAGCCGGTCGGCGGCGTCGCTCGCGCCCGCGAAGTTCGGGATGCGGCCGTGGGGCGGGAACGGGAACCGCGCCTCGCCGCTGGCTTCGAGGTCGTCCCAGACGCGCTCGCGGAGCTGTTGCTTGTCCATGGTGGGCGTGGGTGCCGGCGGGACGTGAACCCACGGCTTCCCGAGGCGGAACTGCCCGCCGGCGCCGCCGTCCCTTTCCCCGCGCCGCCCCTCCGCTCGGACGTGACTGACTCGCAGATGACCGCGTACGTTATCGAGGAGTACGGCGACCCGGACGTCTTCACGGAGACGACCGTCGAGACGCCCGACCCCGGCCCGGAGGAGGTCCGCGTCGAGGTCGCCGCGACCAGCCTCAACCCCGTCGACTACAAGATTCGAGGCGGCCACATCCCGGACTTCGCGCCGCCGTTCCCGGCGACCCTGCACTGCGACGTGGCGGGCGTCGTGGACGCCGTCGGCGACGACGTGGAGGCCTTCGACGTGGGCGACGAGGTGTACGGGATGCCGGGCGGCGCGGGCCGGCAGGGCGCGCTCGCGGACTACGTCGTCGGGCACGCCGGCACGTTCGCGCCCGCCCCGGACGCCATCTCCCTCGAAGACGCCGCCTCGCTCCCGGTCGTCGCCACCACCGCGTTGGAGATGCTCACCGACAAGGCCGACGTGGGCGAGGGCGACGAAGTCCTCGTGTACGGCGCCAGCGGCGGCGTCGGCCACCTCGGCGTCCAGCTCGCCGCGGACCTCGACGCGACGGTGACCGCGACGGGCTCGACCGCCGAGAAGCGCGACCTCGCCGCGGAGCTCGGCGCGGACGCGACCGTCGACTACACGACCACGGACGTGGCCGACTACACCGCCGAGTACGCCTCCGGCGACGGCTTCGACGTGGTGTTCGACCCGGTCGGCGACGACCACCTCCAGACGGCCTTCGACGCGGTCCGGCCGTTCGGCACCGTCGTCACCACCGAGTCCAGTTCCACGCAGGACCTCTCGGCGATGCACGCCAACTCCCTCGAACTCGGACTCGTGTTGGTCATCCTCCCGGTGCTGCGCGGGACCGGCCAAGAGCGCATCGGCGAGGAACTGCGAGAAATCGCGTCGCTCGTCGACGACGGCGTCGTCGAGCCCGTCGTCTCCGAATACTTCACGTTCGACGAGGTGGCCGACGCCCACCGCCGCGGCGAGGCCGGCGACTTCCGCGGCAAGCTCGTGCTCACCCGCAAGTAGGCCGCGCGCGAACCGCGCCCCGCCCCGCGGAGCCACCGCGACCCCGTTCGGGCCGGCTCGCCGGGGTTTACTGCGATTAAATTCGGATTAATTGGGATTGAGACGCGCTTGCGGTCCGGAAATCCGGCTTCACGGCGTCACCCGTTCAAGTGGGCGGAGGGCCGAGCGTGGGTTGCGATGAACGCATCAAAGCTGCTCACGCTGGTCGTCGCGGCGACCGTCCTCGTCGGCGGCGCCGCGGCGGCCGGCGCCGCGACCCCCGGCAACGCACCGACAGACGCACCCGGCGCGGGCAACGGGAACGCCCCCGACCACGCCGGCGACGACTCGAACGCCGACTCGGACGCTGACGACGGCCACGGCAGCGAGGCCGCCGACGGTGCCGACGACCACGGCGAGAACGCGGCCGACGCAAACGAGTCGGACGCGGAGTCCGACGACGAGGAGAACGAGACCGACGCTGGCCCCTCGGCGAACGCGCCCGCCCACGCCGGTCCGAGCGCGTCGATGAACGCCTCGAACGACACCTCGAACGCGTCGGCGAACGCATCTGACGCCGCCGCGAACGCGTCCGGCCCGGCGGCCAGCGCCGGCGAGCGCGGCCCGCCGACGGAGATGCCGGACCCGGTTCCGGAGCACGTCACGGCCGTCCACGAGCAGATTCAGTCGTTCCTCGGCGGTGAAATCGGCGACCTCGGGAGCGCGCTGAGCGGCCTGCTGGCCGACGACGCCTCCGACGAGTCCGACGATGAGGAAGTCGATGGCAACGAGACCGTGACCAACGAGACGGTCACGAACGAGACTCTCGACAACGAAACCATCGACGACGAGACCGTCGACGTCGAGACGACCGACAACGAGACGGTCACCGACAACTAGACCGTGACCAACGAGACGACGACCACGGCCGCGAGCGTCGCGCCGCTCGCGTAACGACGCCCGGACGCGCCGACCGACTACCGCTCTTTTCTGCCGTGTTACGTGCGTGGCGTAGCTACGCGTCCTCGCGGCTCGCCAGCCCGACGAGGTGACCGATTTCGGGGATGACGACCTCCGCGGTGCCGAGTTCGGCGGCGTGCTCGCTGCCCGGCAGGCAGAACACGGGCACGCCGTCGGTGACGCCCGCGGTGGCGCGCGTGGCGACGACCTTCTCCCCGATTTCCTCGTAGGACTGCCGCCGGAACAGCTCGCCGAACCCCGGTAGCTCCTTGTCGAACAGCGGCTCCGCGGCCTCGACGGTCACGTCGTCGGGGGTGACGCCCGTCCCGCCGGTGGTGACGACGACATCGACGTCCTTGCGGCCGGTGAGGTTGTCGATGCCGCCCTGCACGCGGTCGTAGCTGTCGCGGACGAGCTCCCGCGTGACGACCTCGTGGCCGTCGGCCTCGAACGCCGCGGCGACGGCGTCGCCCGCGGGGTCGTCGTCTAGCGAGCGCGACGACGACACGGTCAGGACGGCGACGCCGACGCGCTCGACGTCGTGGTGGTGGTGGTCGTGGCTCTCGTCGTCGTCGTGCTCGGCGGGCTCGCTCTCCTCCGTCAGGGGGTCGTCGGCGGACTCGTCGGGGTCGTCCGCCGGCGGTTCCTCGTCGTCGTCCCGTCGCGTCTCGCGGGATTGGAAGTCGACCATGGCCGTGCGTTCGCCCTCCGGCGGGAAAAGGGTGGACCCCACAGTTTTGGTCGGGGGCCGCGACGCCACGCGCATGCAGGCAGTCCAGTTCGCGGGCCACGGCGGAACCGAGGTCGTCGAGTACGGCGAAGTCCCCGACCCGGAGGTCGGCCGCGGGGACGTGCTCGTGGACGTGAAGGCGGGCGCGCTCAACCACCTCGACGTGTGGACGCGCCGCGGGATGCCCCAACTCGACTTGGCGATGCCCCACGTGCCGGGCAGCGACGCCGCGGGCGTCGTCGTCGAGACCGGCCCGGACGTGACGCGGTTCGACGAGGGCGACCGCGTGGCGGTGTCGGCGGGCGTCTTCTGCGGGGACTGCGAGTTCTGCCGGGACGGCGACTACCCCCTCTGCACGTCGTTCCACGTGCTCGGCGAGCACGTTCCGGGCGTCCACAGCGAGTACGCCGCGGTGCCCGAGGACAACCTCGTCCCGGTACCTGAAGACGTCGAGTGGGAGACGGCGGCGGCCGCGCCGCTGGTCTTCCAGACGGCGTGGCGGATGCTGCACACGCGCGCCGACATCGAGGCCGGCGAGAAAGTGCTGGTGCTGGGCGCGAGCGGCGGCGTCGGCCACGCCGCGGTCCAGATTGCCGCCCACGCGGGCGCGGAGGTGTACGCGACCGCGAGCAGCCCGGAGAAGCTCCGGTACGCCGAGGAAATCGGTGCCGAGCACGCCATCGACTACACGGAGACCGACTTCGCCGACGAGGTTCGCGCGCACACCGGGAAGCGCGGCGTGGACGTGGTCGTCGACCACGTCGGGGAGGCGACGTGGAGCGACTCGCTGCGCTCGCTGGCGAAGGGCGGGCGGCTGGTGACCTGCGGCGCGACCTCCGGCGGCCGGCCGGAGACGCACGTCCAGCGGCTGTTCTGGAACCAGCTGTCGGTGCTGGGCTCCACGATGGCGACGCCCGGGGAGGCCGACGACGCGCTCTCGCTGGTGTGGGACGGCACCTTCGACGTGCGGGTTCGGGACGTGCTCCCGATGAGCGAGACGGCGCGGGCCCACGAGCGACTGGAGAACCGGGAGGGCTTTGGGAAGATAGTCGTAATCCCCGACAGCGAACGCTAATGGTGACCCACGACCCCCGCGAGGACCACGACGACGCCGGCGGCATGAGCGAGCGAGCGCAGTGGTTCGTCGTCGCCGCGCTCGTCGTCTCCGGCGTGCTCGCGCCGCTGTACCTCTACGTCGTCGGCCCGGGGAGCTTCGGGCTCGGCTACCGGGACACGTACCTCGCGGTGCCGATGATTCCCGCGGTCCTGCTGGGCGCAATCGGCGTCTGGACGGCGGTGCGCGGCCAGTAGCGGTTCAGTCCTCGCGCAGCGCGACGGTCTCGGGCTCGAAGCGCTCGCCGGTCCACGTCCACGCGTCCAACAGCGGGGGGCGCGCGGCCAGCGACGCGAGCACGTAGACGTACCCCGGCCACGACGCCTCCGCGCGGTCGGTGTCGCTCATTCTGGCCGGGCCGGCCGGATGGGAGTGGTAGAAGCCGACGACCTCCCGGCCGGTCGCGGCGGCCTCGTCGAAGACCGCCAGCGTCGCCTCCGAGTCGAGTTCGTACGCGACGCGGGGCGCGTCCGCGACGTTCGGGACGCGGCGGACCGCCTCCGCGAGCACACGGTCGCCGTCGCGGCGGCCCAGCAGCGCGCCGCAGGCCTCCCGCGGTTCGTCCGCTCGCGCGTGGTCGAGCACCGCGTCGTAGGCCGCGCGTCGGAGTTCGATCACACCCGTGCTTCGTAGTGGAGGCGGAAAAATCCGCCCGACGGCTCGCGTTACTCGCGGGTGCCGTCCGGCACGGGGTCGGCGTCGCCCTCGAAGTCCCGGCGCATCGCAATCTCGAACCACGGGCAGAGCCGGAGCTGGCGGTAGTACCGGGGGTTCTCGTAGAGGTCCTCGTAGTCCGCCCAGAGGACGCCGCCGACCTCCTCGGGGTCGGGGTCGAGGCTCGTGTCCGAGAGCGTCGCCACGAGCACCGCGCAGACCTCCCACTCGAGGCCCTCGTCGAGGTAGTGGCGCTTGTACTCGAAGCGGTCGGTGACTTCGAGGTCGTCGTACTGGTCGGGCGTGATGCCCAGTTCCTCTTCGAGGCGCTCCCGTGTGGCCTCCTTCTGGGACTGGCCCTCGACGGGGTGGCTGGCGACGGTGCCGTCCCAGTGGGTGTCCCAGAGTCGCTTGCGGGCGGCGCGCTGGGCGAGCAGCACGCGGCCGTCCTCGTCGAACAGCAGGCACGTGAACGCGCGGTGGCGGACGCCGTCGCCCGTGTGGGCGTCGAGGCGGTTCACGAGCCCCTCCTTCTCGTCGTAGGCGTCGACGGCCACGACGTCCTGTTCGGCGTTCTCCGCGGTCTCGTCGGTGCGCGCGGACTGGACGGGCGCGTCGGGCCCTGAGTCGCTCATGGCGTCACCGACGGGCACGTGCGTAAATAGCGCTTCGACTCGGGGCGGTCACCCCATCTTCTCGTCGAGGATGAGGCGGGTCTTCGTGGAGACGACCTCCTCCTGCTCGCGGGCCTTCGAGACGAGTTCGTTGACGCCGCCGGTGTCGGTGGCGTCGACGACGAGCACGATGTCGTCCTCGCCGGAGACCTGCCAGACGAAATCCACGGGGTCCCACTCGACCATGCGGTCGCCGACTTCGTGGGTGTCGACATCCATCGCCACACCGATCTCTATCATCGCCTTCACGTTGCCCGTGGAGGTGGCGACGGTGAACCGCTCGATGACGCCCGCTTCGAGGAGGCTGTCGACGCGGTTGCGGACGGTGCCCTCGCTGACGCCGATGTCGTCGGCGATCTCCGTGTAGGGGGTTCGGGCGTCCCGCCGGAGCGCGTCGAGGATGCGCCGGTCGATGTCGTCCATGCCCCAGTGTTGGGGCCCCGGACGAAAAGTATTGCGAAATTCGTAACTCAGCTACGAAAGCAAGATTTATACTCCGGCCACGCGTTTGAATCTCGTAATGTCGGACGCCTACCTCGCGTTAGAGACCGGCGACGTGGTCGAAGCCAACGCCCGCTCCCCCGGGCAGGCGCGAGGCGAACTCGTGTTCACCACCGCGTACACCGGATACGAGGAGAGCCTCACAGACCCGTCCTACGAGGCGCAAGTGCTCACGTTCGCGTACCCGCTCATCGGAAACTACGGCGTCCGCGAGGAACGCTTCGAATCCGACCGCGTCCACCCCAGCGCCGTCGTCGCCCGCGAGCTCACCGACGACGTCGCAGCGTGGCTCACGGAGGAGGGCGTCCCCGCCGTGGACGGCCTCGACACCCGCGACCTCGTCCTCGACATCCGCGAGGGCGGCGCGATGAAGGTCGGCATCGCCGCCGGCCCCGACGCCACCCCCGAGGACGCCCGCGCGCAACTCGACGACTGCCCGCACATGAGCGAGGTCACGGACATCGGGAGCTACGTCAGCGTCGACGAGCCCGAAGTCCACGGCGACGGCGACACCGACGTCGCGCTCGTCGACTGCGGCGCGAAGGGCTCCATCGTCTCCTCGCTGGTCGAGCGCGGCGCCACCGTCCACGTCCTCCCCTACGACACCATGCCCGCCGAGCTCGCGGCCGTCGACCCGGACGTGCTGTTCATCTCGAACGGCCCCGGCGACCCCGCGAACTTCGAGGCCGCCGAGGCGCTCGTCTCCGAGTTCGTCGGCGAGCTCCCGGTCGCGGGCATCTGTCTCGGCCAGCAGGTCGTCGCCCGCGCGCTCGGCGGCACCACCGAGAAGATGGACTTCGGCCACCGCGGTGTCAACCAGCCCGTCCTCGACTACGACTCCGGGCGCGTCGTGATGACCACGCAGAACCACGGCTACACGGTCGCCGAGCCCGGCGACCTCGAAGTCACGCAGATCAACGTCAACGACGACACCCCCGAAGGGTTGGACTCCGAGGAGCTGGACGTCATCACGCGCCAGTACCACCCCGAAGCCAACCCCGGCCCCCACGACAGCCTCGACTTCTTCGACGACGTGCTCGCGCTGGCCACGGACGCCACGACGGTCACCGCGGACTAATCCAACGGTAGTTTTTCTCCGGCCGCGAGCCCGCGGCGCTGTTTCGTCTCGCTCCCGAGTAGGCCCCACCGAAGATATACATTTCTCCCGGGAGAACGAGAAATTAATGTCGGAGTCCGTCTTCTCGGAGAACCAGTTCACGTTCCGCGAGTGGCACGCCGGCGTGCTCGGCGCCGCCGTCGGCGCGTTCGCCGGCTACCTCCACGCCATCGACTACACGAATCTCGGCGTCGGGCTCGCGGTCGTGTTCGTCGCGGCGGCGCTGGGCCTCCGGCGCTACGGCAGCGTCGCCGGCCGGACCGTCCGCCGCGAGCCGTGGTACGCGCTGGCCGCGTTCGTCGCCGTGGGCGGCGTCGTGCTCGCGGTCGCGTGAGTCAGCCCCACTGCTCGTCGCGAATCGGGCGGTCGCCGACCGGCAGCACGTCGAGGTCGTCGTCGTGGTGGGCGACGCCCTCGACCATCGCTTCGGCGCTCTCGACGGTGGAGAGGTAGGGTACCTCTTCCTCGACGGCGGTTTCGAGGGCGTCGCGGTCGTCGGAGACCACGAAGTCCACGTCGCCGCGGCGAATCGCCTCCGAGAGGTCGTCGAAGGTCTGCACGTCGAAGTGCTCCTCGAAGCCGCTGACCGGGAGGTCGACGACCGCGGTGGCGCCGATTTCGGGGTCGTTGCCCGCGGCGCGCTGGGCCTTCCAGTACGCCAGCCCGGGGTCGCTGGCGGTCCCCATCACTTCGCCCGTGGACTTCATCTCCGGGCCGAGGCGGGGGTCCGAGCCCGGCAGGCGGTCGAACGGCAACACGACCTCCTTGACGCTGTACTGCTCGGGGACGCCCTCGCTGACATCGAGGTCGCCGAGCGAGTAGTCGGCCATTACTTTCGCCGCGAGCTTCGCAATCGGGACGCCGGTCGCCTTCGAGACGAACGGCACCGTCCGCGAGGAGCGCGGGTTCGCTTCGAGGACGTACACCTCGCCGTCCTGCACGGCGAGCTGGACGTTCAGCAGGCCGACGGTGTCCAGCGCGGTGGCGATGTCCTCGGTGACCTCGCGCACGCGGCCGAGCGTCTCCTCGTCCAGCGAGCGCGGCGGAATCGTACAGGCGGAGTCGCCGGAGTGGACGCCCGCGGTCTCGACGTGCTCCATCACGCCGCCGATGAGCACGTCGTCACCGTCGGCGACGGCGTCAACGTCGAGTTCGACGGCGTCCGCGAGGAACTCGTCGACGAGGATGGGCTTGTCCGGGCTGACCCGGACGGCCTCCTCCATGTAGTGCTTGAGCTCCTCGTCGCTGTGAACCACGTCCATCGCGCGCCCGCCGAGCACGTAGCTCGGGCGCACGAGCACCGGGTAGCCGATGTCGTGGGCGAGGTCGAGGGCTTCGGCCTCGCTCGTCGCGGAGCCGCCCGCGGGCTGGCTGATGCCGAGTTCGTCCATCAGGACGTTGAAGCGGTCGCGGTCCTCCGCGAGGTCCATCGCCTCGACGCTCGTGCCGAGAATCTCGGCGCCGAGGCCGCGGCGCTCGATCTCGTCCTGCAGGGGCTCGGCGATGTTCACGGAGGTCTGCCCGCCGAACTGCACCATCACGCCGTCGGCGTCGGTGGCCTCCACCACGTCCGCGACCTCCTCGGCGGTGATGGGCTCGAAGAACAGGCCGTCGCTGGTGTCGTAGTCCGTCGAGACGGTCTCGGGGTTGTTGTTCACGACGTGGGCCTCGATGCCGGCCTCGCGGAGCGCGCGCACCGCGTGCACCGAGCAGTAGTCGAACTCCACGCCCTGCCCGATGCGGATGGGGCCGCCGCCGACGACGACCACGGAGTCCACGTCGGTGTCGACGCGCAGTTCGCCCGCCGCGGCGTCGCCCTTGAGCGGGCCGCTGAACCACTCGGGGCGGCGCGACGAGTAGTAGTACGGCGTCTGCGCCGCGAACTCGCCGGCGCACGTGTCCACCTGCTTGTACGAGCGCCCGGGGACGTTCTCCTCGACCTCGGTGACGCTCGCGCCGGCGCCGTCCGGGGTGAGTTCATCCTCGGGCTCGTCGGCGGCGGGCAGCCACGACGCGTTCGCGTCGTCGAAGTCCTCGCCCGCGATTGCCGAAATCTCGTGGTTCGTGAAGCCCGTCGCCGCAGCCTCCGTGAAGTCGCCCTCGCTGGCGGCGTCGGCGGCCTCCGCGACGTTCTGGAACCGCTCCAAGTACCACTCGCGGAAGTTCGTGAAGTCGTTGACCTCGGAGACGGTGTAGCCGCGGTCGAACGCCTCGAAGACCGCGTACGGGCGGTCTGGGGAGGGCGTCTCCAGATAGTCGGCTTCGAGCTCGTCGTCGCTGACGCTCGCCCAGTCCACGTCGGGGTCGTACTCGCTGGAGCGCAGCGCCTTCAGGAGGCTCTCCTCGAACGTGCGGCCGATGGCCATCGCCTCCCCCGTGGACTTCATCGCGGTGCCGAGCGTGAAGTCCACGTCCGGGAACTTGTCCTTGGGCCAGCGCGGCACCTTCGTCACCACGTAGTCGATTGCGGGCTCGAAGGCGGCGGTGGTCTCGCCCGTGATTTCGTTGTCGATTTCGTGGAGGCGCTTGCCGAGCGCGACCTTCGCGGTGACGCGAGCGATCGGGTAGCCGGTCGCCTTCGACGCCAGCGCCGACGAGCGGGAGACGCGCGGGTTCACCTCGACGACGCGGTACTCGCCGCCGGGCGTGCCGTCGTCGCGCCACGCGAACTGGATGTTACAGCCGCCCTGAATGCCGAGGTCGCGGATGACTTCGAGCGCCACGTCGCGCATCTCTTGGTGGCCGTCGTCGGGGATGACTTGGCTGGGCGTGACGACCGTGGACTCCCCGGTGTGGATGCCCATCGGGTCGATGTTCTCCATGTTGCAGATGATGATGCAGGAGTCGTCGGCGTCCCGCATCACCTCGTACTCCAGTTCCACCCAGCCCTCGATGGACTCGGTGACGAGCACCTCGTCGTTCCGGGAGAGACGCAGGCCCTTCCGCACGCGAGCGACGAGTTCGTCCATGTCGTTGACGACGCCGGAGCCGCTCCCGCCGAGCGTGTACGTCGTGCGCGCGATGACCGGGAGCCCGCCCACCTCGTCGGCGGCGGCCTCGACGCGCTCGCGGAGCGCGTCCTCGTCGAACGCCTCGACGGACTCGCCCTCGTCGAGCGTGATGGTCGTCGACGCCGGGACGGGCTCGCCGAGGTCCTCCATGCGCTGGCGGAACAGGTCGCGGTCCTCGGTCGCGTAGATGGTGTCCAGCGGCGTCCCCATGATGTCCACGTCGTACTCGTCGAGGACGCCCTCCTCGGCGAGCTCGGCGGTGACGTTCAGCCCCGTCTGCCCGCCCAGCCCGGCGATGACGCCGTCCGGGTTCTCTTGGGCGATGACCTCCGCGATGGCGTCGGTCGTGATGGGCTCGATGTACACCGCGTCGGCCATCTCGGGGTCGGTCATGATGGTCGCCGGGTTGGAGTTGACGAGCACGACTCGCACGCCCTCCTCCTGCAGCGCCCGGCACGCCTGCGCGCCGGAGTAGTCGAACTCAGCCGCTTGTCCGATCTGGATGGGGCCGCTCCCGATGAGCAGTACCGTGCGGTCGTCGTGCTCGCTCATTTCTACTCGTTCGGAGTTCGCCCATCGTAATAAGCTCCGCGGAATGGACAGAAGTTCGAAGTCGAGTTACGAAAATCGAAGCTACAGGGCGCGGCGACGACACCACCGGCTGAACGGCGCTACGGGACACACGCGGCAGAAGAATCGAAACCAGACGCCGGACTGCTCGCCGACAGCCGCGCTATGCGGGCGTGTCGTACTCGTCCTCGAAATCCCGCTGTGCGCGGTACGCCTCCACAAACTCGCTCACGTCGAACTCCTGCATCTGCTGTTCGAACTCGCTCTCGGTGCCGCTGTCGTCAGCGTGGCTCACGGCGTGGTCCATCAGTTCCACGACCAACTCCACGACGACCTCGTGGAGCTCTCGGGCTTCGAGGTCCGTCACCCACAGCAGCGCGTAGCCGACGCTCCCATTCTCACTCTCGTCGACGGCCACGATGTCCTCGGGGAGCTGCTCCATCACCGCGCCCATCAAGTGCGGCGTCCCGAACTCCTCGAACTCGTCGTCGGGCGCGGGCGTCAGCGCCTCCTTCAGCACCGCGACGATGTCCTCGGGCACGAACCGCGACGGCGGATGCATGTCCATCACGACCGCGTGCGTCTCCCCGCAGGAGCACTCGTACTCCCGCATCCCCAAGTCGAAGTCCTTCACGTGAGCCTGCTCCCCGCACGGGAGGTCCACCCACGCGTCGTCGTCCTCGGCGCCCGGTACGCGCGGCTCGGTCATTGTCCCTCGGTTGGCCCGCCGGCCGGTTAAGCCCCCCGAACGCGACCGCCCGAATCTTCTTCCCGGCGGTCCGCGTCGGTCCGAGCATGGCCGCCATCGAACTCCGCGACCTCACCAAGCGCTACGGCGACCTCGTCGCCGTCGACGGCGTCTCCTTCGAGGTCGAGGCCGGCGAAGTGTTCGGGTTCCTCGGGCCGAACGGCGCCGGCAAGACCACGACTCTGCGCACGCTGTTGGGGATGCAGGCCCCGACCTCCGGGGGCGTCTCCGTCCTCGGCTACGACACGACCGTCGAAGACCAGCGCCTCGACGCGCTCGCCGACACCGGGTTCCTCCCGAGCAATCCCCAGTTCGACGAGCAGGCGACGGGCCGCGAGGTCTTGGACCTCCACGAGTCGCTGAAGGGCGGAAGCCGACGCGCCGACCTCGTCGACCGGTTCGAGCCGCCGCTGGACCGCCCGGTGCGCGAATACTCCACGGGGAACGTCCAGAAGCTCGGCGTCGTGCAGGCGTTCATGCACGACCCCGACGTGGTCATCCTCGACGAGCCCACGTCGGGGCTGGACCCGCTGTTGCAGGACCGGTTCAACGAGTTCGTGCGCGAGGAACGCGCCCGCGGCGTCACCGTCCTCTTCTCCAGCCACGTGCTCGGCGAAGTGCGGCGCATCTGCGACCGCGTCGGCGTGCTCCGCGGCGGCGAACTGGTCGCCGTCGAGGACGTCGAGACGCTGCTGGACCGCAGTGGGAAGTTCGTCCGCGCCCGCGTCGTCGGGGACCTGCCGCCGGACGCCTTCGACATCCCCGGCGTCTCGGAGGTCACGCGCCGCTCGACCGACGGCGCGACTCGGGTGTCGTTCACGTTCACTGGCGACGTGGACGCGCTCGTCGACGAACTCGACCGCTACCCACTAGAGGAGCTGGACGTGGAGGAAGCGCCCCTCGAAGAGGTCTTCCTCGACTTCTACGGGGGTGACGAGGATGCTTGAACTCGCGGCGTACGGCGCCCGGAAACGACTGAAGGGCGCGCTCGCGCTCTCGGTCGGCCTGTCGGCGTTCAGCGCGATGTACGCGGCGTTCTTCCCGTCGCTGACCGGCAACCTCGACCTCGGCTCGTACGTCGAAGCGCTCCCGCCCGCGTTCGTCGAGGCGTTCGGCCTGCGCGCGTTCAACACCATCGAGGGCTTCCTCGCCACGGAGCTCTACCAGTTCGCGTGGGTCATCCTCCTCGGGCTCTACCTCGCGTACAGCGCGGCGTCCCTGATTTCCGGCGACGTGGAGAGCGGCCGCATGGACGTATTGCTCTCGCTGCCCGTCTCCCGTGCCCGCCTCGTCGCCGAGCAGTACCTCTCGCTCGTCCCGGGGATTCTCCTCGTGAACGCCGTCGTCGCCGCGGTGACGTGGGTCGCCACACGCGTCATCGGCTACCCCGTCGGAACTGCCGACCTTGCGGTCGTCCACCTGCTCTCGCTGCCGTACCTGTTCGCGTGCGCCGCCGTCGGGCTCGCGTTCGGCGTGCTCGCCGACCGCGAGAGCGTCGCCCAGCGCGCCGCGATGGCGACGGTCTTCGGGCTGTTCCTGCTGGAGTCGGTCGTCACGAACACCGACTACGCGTGGGCCGGGGCGGTCGCGCCGATGCGGTACTTCGACCCCACCGCCATCCTCGTCGACGGCGCCTACGACCTCACCGGCGCGGCAATCCTCGTCGGCGCGACGCTGGTGCTCGTGGCAGCCAGTCAACTGCACTTCCGCCGGAAAGACGTGAATTAGGAGTTATTACCGGCTCACAACGGGGATGAGAATATGCAACTCCAACAGAGTTGCCCTACTGCTGTTTGTTCTTCTATCAAAGCGCCCGGCGTCATATATTAAATCAGAGTGGAGTTATATATCGGATGATGGACGATAATCAACTGGAGTTACTGTTGACAGAGTATGAACAGGCTGGTGAGGAATACCGGGCGCGCCATCAATCACTCCAGAATTCGTACTATCTCTTCGTTATCGGGCTTTCGGCGTTCGGGGCAGCAACAATAAATTCAATTGATAGTTTCGTCAAACTCGGCCTGCTTTTCTTGGTTGCTAGCTTGGCCTCGTTCGTACTCGGATTTGCTATCATAGCTCACTTCGCAGAACGCCAGTCCGCTGGAGCACTCCGAACTCGAGTAGAGCGGGCAATTGAGGACTATACGAACGAAAACGTAGATCACGATTTGGACATCCAGCGACCGGTTTCGATTCAACACCACATTATCGGTCAAAAAGCATATTTGGATGATTCCGGCAGATTGGACGTTCGAGAAGGTGATTTCAGCCTACTCTTTACCGCCCCAGACTTCTCGGCGAAGACCCTTGGCCAAATCATTCTGTGTTTCTCGGTTATACTGGCGATTTTGGGTGTATTCTTCCTTGGTTCAACGGTTCCATAATGAAGAACAGCATACGCTGCCGAAGGACTGGCGACTGGCTCGAAGTACCACTACGTGAACAAGTATGGCGAACACCCCTCCCGCAGCGCAAAAAGCGGGCTACGGCCAGTCGTCGCGGGCTTCGGCCTCCTCCGGTTCGTCGTCGTCGGTCTCGCCGGCGAGCTCCCAGTCGGCGTTCGCGGCGGCGTCCTCCAGCGAGAGGTACTCCCAGCCGACCTCGTCAGCGAGCGCGCGGTCGTCGTCGTCGACGCCGATGAAGACGTGGCGCTCGGTGTCGAACTGGCGCTTGACGGATTCGAGGCTCTCCTCGCGGCCCTTCGGTCCCGAGAAGAAGTCCTGCCGGATGCGGCGTTTGCGCGTGAAGTTGGTGACGACGTACGTGGGCTCGTCGGAGACGACGCCGACGTACTCGGTCCACTGGCGCGCGCCCGCGAACGCGGTCCCGGGTTTCGCGAGTTCCTGAAGCGCGGACAGCTCGAACGCGAGGGTCATGTCCGTGCTCCCGCCGGATTGGCTCATGGCGGAACGTCGGGCGCGAACGGGAAAAACGGCTTCGGTCGCGGACCGCGTTACTGCGCGAGGTCGAGGCGGTAGTAGCCGGTGAACCGGACGACTTCGCCGTCCGCGAGGTCGTCGGCGACCTCCTCGGGAATCGTGACGCCGCCGTCGACGGCGTCCGGGAGGGCGGCCTGTGCTCGGTCGTGGAGTTCGTCGTAGTCGCGGACCGTCTCTTCGACGGTCGTGGGCGCGGTCTCGGTTGCTTCCAGGATGGGGTTCATGTGCTCACCGGCAGTACCGTGTGCCGTGTGAACATATGTCACGAAAGAACGTAAAGGTATCGGCAGTCGGTAGTGTCGAGTGCGCGACAGCGAGTCCGAGAGAGAATCAGCGACGGCCGAGCGGGCCTACTGCTCCTGCGGGAGCGCGAGCTCGTCGATTTCGAAGTTCTCCTGCAGGAGGACCTCCTGCTGGTCGGCGACGACGGCCTCGTCCTTGATGAGCTGCTTGTACTTCGACTGCGGCGCGAGGTTCCCGATGAGCACGCCGCCGATGAGCTTGCCGTCCTTGAACGCGAGACGGCGCCACTCGGTGTCGCTGTACTTGCGCTCGCAGAACTCGTCGCCCATCGTCGGGAAGCCAAAGGAGAGGAACGGGAAGTCGAAGTGCGTAATCGAGTACGAGGACACCCAGCGGAACGGCTCGATGTCCACGTCGTGGCCCTCGTCGGCGAGCATCGTCCGACCGGCGAGCGCGCCCTGCTGTTTCGCGGACCCCCACGAGCCGTTCTGCGCGCGCTCGTCCATGATGGTGTCCCAATACTGAGTGATGTCGCCCGCGGCGTAGATGTCGTCGACGTCCGTGCGCATGTACTCGTCGACGTGGACGCCGTTCTCGATGGTCGCCTCCGTGTCTTGGAGGATTTCGACGTTGAAGTCAAGGCCGATGGCGACGCCGACAAAGTCCGACTCGTGGCGGTCGCCGTTCCCGTCGACGGTGGCGACGACTTCGCCGTCGTCGTTCGTCTCGAAGTGGTCCGCACCGGACTCGAAGACCGGCTCGATGCCCATCTCGCGGAGGCCGTCGTGGATGATTTCCGCGCCCTCGCTGGTGAGCGCGTAGCGCCACCAGCGGTCGCCGCGCATCAGGTACTTCGCGTCCACGTCCTGCCCGCCGCAGATGGCCGCGAGGTCGATGCCCAGCAGGCCCGCGCCGACGACGACGCCCGTGTCGGCGTCCTCGGCGTGCTCGCGAATCTGGCGGGCGTCCTGGAACGTCCAGAAGTGGTGGACGCCCTCCGCGTCGGAGTTCTCCACGGGGAGCTGGTTCGGCGTGCCGCCCGCCGCGACCAGCAGCTTGTCGTAGCTAATCTCGTCGCCCTCGTGGGTCTGGACGGTGTGGGCGTCGGGGTTGACGTCGGTGACCAGCGTGTTCAGCTGGAGGTCGATGTCGCGCTCGTCGTACCAGTCGGTCTCGTGGATGCTGATGGGGGCTTCCGGGAGCTTCCCCTTGGCGAACTCCTTGATGAGAATCCGATTGTAGAGGGCCTCGCCCTCGTCTGTGACGACGGTGACGTCGGCGTCGGGAGCCTCCTCGCGGATGGCTTCCGCGGCGGAGCTGCCCGCGATACCGTCGCCGATTATCACGTAGGACTCGCTCATAGTCGGCCTGTCGACTTCCGGGTTAAAGTGGATTGCTATCTCTCCGGCGCGGCGAGAATGTTGCGCGAACGCGCCGCACGCTGTCGATTACGCTCCGGGCGACCGACGCGACCGACGCGTCGGGACGTTCTTTAGGCGCGCGTCCGTACGGGCGAACGTGAAACTCCACCAGAACGCCAAGCACTTCGCGTCCCGGAAGGCGCTGGAACTGCCCGGCGTGCGGTCGGTCGCCAAGAAGGGGCTGGTCGACCTCCACGTCCGCATCTTCTCGGGGAAGGCCGACGAGGCCCGCCGCGAGGAGCGCCGCGACCACCTCGACGACTTCTTCGACGCGACGATGGACATGTACCTCGCCGCGCTCCAAGCCGGCTACACGGAGGCCGAAGCCCGCGAGACCACGCACATCGTGGCGAACTTCGACTTCTACAACCACGGCTGGGCGGAGATGCTGGAGTTCCCGCCCGCCGAGCTGAGCGACCACTACGAGCGCTACGAGGCGTTCTTCGACGCCCACAGTATCAGCGTCGACGACCCGCTGGGCGAGTTCCGTCCCGCCGACGGAATCGCCGACGCGCCGGCGACCCCCGACCGCCTCGACGACGCCGACTTCGAGCACACCGAGGGCGGCTACGCCGACGACGTCTACGTCGAGACCGACGACGGCGAGATACAGCGCGGCGACATCGAGGAGCCCGACGACGTGGACCCGGCGAAGAGTCCCGGGACGTAGGAGCTACTTCTCGCCGGCGATGCGGTCGGCGCACTCGTAGCCGGCGACGATGCCGCCGTTCAGGGAGCGCTCGGGGTACTGGGCGCGCGAGGCCATCCCCGCGTAGTAGACCCCGTCCGCGACCTCGCCGTCGAGGTGGTACGGAATCACCATGTCGAGGTAGCCGCGCTCGTAGACCGGGGCCGTCCGGGGGTTGCGCGCCGTCGACACCCAGTTGACGTGCGAGCGGTCGAACTCCGGGAAGAGGTCCGCGATGCCGTCGAGCCAGTGCTCGGCGACCTCCTCGTCGCTCATCTGCCAGACCGGGTCGTCGGCGCTCTGGATGTACTTCGGGACGTACAGGAGGTGTTCGCCGCCGTAGCGCTCGGGCGGCACGAAGTTCGTGTGCTCGATGAGCGCGCCGAACGGCGCGTCGTCGGCGATGTTCAGCCAGTACGTGTCGGTCAGCGGGCGGTCCATGCTGACGACCGAGCAGACCGTTCCCTGAAACGTGATGTCGCACTCGTAGCCGGTGAGGGCTTCGAGGACGTTCGGCATCGCGGCGACGACGACGGCGTCCGCGTCGACGGTCTCGACATTCGTGAAGCCGTCCTCGTCGGGCGCGTGCTCGACGGTCACCGACTGGAGTTGGCCGCCCGCGGTGTCGACGTTCGTCACGCGGGCGTTCGTGTCGATGTGCTCGCGGCCCACGTCCTCGACGAGCGCGTCGTTCAGGCGGCCGAAGCCGCCGTCGAGGTAGCCCAGCGGCTCGCCGCGCAGGAGGTCGCGCTCGCCGCGGAACTTGATGCGGCCGAGCAGCCACGCCGCGGAGACGTCCGCCATGCGCTCGCCGAACTTCGCTTCGAGGAGGGGCTCGAAGAACGTCTCGTAGACGTTCCGCGTGGTGTGCTCGATGCAGAACTCCTTGACCGGCACGTCCTCGAAGTCCTCGAGGCGGTCGTACGTGTCGAAGGAGGGGAAGCCGCCGCGCACGTCCACGTCCAGCGTGAGCATCCCGAGGCGGAACTTGTCGTAGAGGCTCCAGTGGGGGAACGCCAGAATCTCCCACGGCTTGTCCATCGGGTGGACGGTGCCGTCGACGTAGTAGGCGTTCTTCCCGATTGGCCACTCCAAGTCGTCGCCGAGCCCGAGGTCCTCCAGCAGTTCGACGATGGTCCCCTCGCTGGCGGAGAGGTGGTGGTAGAACGTCTCGATGGGGTCGCCGGCCGTCTCCGTGGTGGCGGCGAGGCCGCCGACCGTGTCGGAGGCCTCGAAGACGCGCACGTCGTGGCCGTGGCCCTGCAAGCGGCGAGCGGCGGCCAGCCCCGCGATGCCGCCGCCGACGATGGCAATCATGCCGAATGCTCGGTCGCGGCTCCGGGTTAAGGTTGTGGTCGCCGCCGGGTTGCGGAGTCCGCTACGCTTTTGCGAGGGCCCACGCAACGGTGGGGCATGGTTACCGTCCGCGCGCCGGCGACGAGTGCGAACCTCGGCAGCGGCTTCGACGTGTTCGGGGTGGCGCTCGACCGACCTGCGGACGTCGTCCACGTCGAGCGGGCCGCCGAGACGACGATAGACGTGACCGGGATGGGCGCGGACTTCATCCCGGAGGAGCCGGCGGACAACACAGCGGGCGTGGTCGCCGAGGAGCTCGGCGCGCCCGCCCACATCAGCATCGACAAGGGCGTCCGGCCGTCCTCGGGGCTGGGGTCGTCGGCCGCCAGCGCCGCGGGGGCCGCGGTCGCGCTCGCGGAGCTGTACGACCGCGACCTCAGCAAGCGCGAACTCGTCCGGGTCGCCGCCGAGGGGGAGGCCGCCGTCTCCGGGGACGCCCACGCGGACAACGTCGCGCCCGCCATCCTCGGCGGGTTCACGGTCGTCCGCGACGACGGCATCGAGCGGGTCGCCGCGGACCTCGCGCTGGTGGTCTGTCTCCCGGACATCGTCGTCTCCACTCGGGACGCCCGCGGTGTCGTTCCGGAGACAGCGTCCGTCGAGGACGTCGTGGACACCGTGGGGTCGGCGGCGACGCTCTCCATCGGGATGTGCCGCAACGACCCCGAGCGCGTCGGCCGGGGCTTCGAAGAGCACCTCGTCACGCCCGCCCGCGCGGCCCTCATCGACGGCTACGACGCCGCCTGCGAGGCCGCCCGCGAGGCCGGCGCGACGGGCGTCACGGTCAGCGGCGCCGGTCCCGGGGTGCTGGCGGTCTGCCGGGACGACGACCAGCGCCGCGTCGCCAGCGCGCTCGTCGACGGCTTCGAGCGCGACGGCGTCGACGCGACCGCCTACCGGTCGCGGGTCGGTGACGGCGCGCGTGTGCTCCGGAACTGAGCCGGCGCGCCCGACCGAGACGTGGGTGGGCGACCCGGCGGCGTCGACGACTCGCCATCGAACGCTCGTTCTTCGGGGACGACCGCCCGCCGAGACCAATCTGACGAACTCGGACAGCGACAGCTACGCGCTCGACATCGGACTGCGAGCGACGCGGAGCGGCCGCGCTCGCGTAACCGATATCGGCTTCGCGGCTCCGCCGCGGGAATCGCGGACGACCGCGGCAGAACCGGTGCTTTCTGCCCCTTCGTAGGCGGTAGCGGCGTTCTGTGTTCGGTCAGAGGTAACGACTGACCGGTACGAACGGGCAACACTTTTGACGGTAGAGCCCACCGATGTATCTATGCCAATACAACGACGGAAGTTCCTTGCGACACTTGGTAGCGGTGCAGTCGTCGGACTCGCAGGCTGTTCGGGCGGCGGCGGTGACGGTGGCGACGACAGCACCACCGAGACCACCGAGGGCGGCGACATGAACACCGCGACCGAGACGACCGAGGAGGGCTCGGACCTCGCGGACTCGATGACCATCTTCCACGCCGGCAGCCTCGCGCCGCCGTTCTCGCAGGCGGAGCCGGAGTTCGAGGACGAGTACGGCGTCGACGTCACGCGCGAAGCGCAGGGGTCGGTCGCCTCCACGCAGAAGATTACCCAGCAGGGCCGCTCGGCGGACGTGCTCGGCACCTCCGACTTCCGGCTCATCCGGGACCGCGTCGTCCCCGACTTCGGCGACTGGTACGCCATCTTCACGACGAACGCGATGTCGATTCAGTACCGCGAGGACTCCCCGGGCGCCGACGACATCTCGACGGACAACTGGTGGGAGGTGCTCACCCGCGACGACGTCACCATCGGGCACTCCGACCCCGCCGTCGACCCCGGCGGCTACCGCGCGGTGATGACCCAGCAGCTCGGCGCCGAGGAGTTCGACGGCGAACGCCTCTACGACCAGTCCACCTACGAGGCGCTCCGCGAGAACTCCACCGTGCCGACCGGCACGGAGACGAACCTCGAAGGCCAGCTGAAGTCCGGCGAGCTGGACTACGTCTTCTACTACCAGTCCATCTCCGCGACCTCCGAGCTGCCGTACGTCGAACTCCAGCCGGAGGTCGACCTCTCGCAGGCCACCTCGGAGTACGCCAACCACTACGCGAAGGCCGAAGTCGAGACCGACTCGGGGACGTTCACCGGCGCCCCCATCGCGTACGGGCTCACCGTGCCGAACGTCGCCGAGTCCCCCGGCCGCGGCGCGCAGTGGGTGGAATACTTCGCCACCGACCCCGGCCGCGCCATCCTCGAAGAGCAGGGGCTCGTGCCGGTCGACCCCATCGTGGTCCCGGCGGCCAGCGAGGACGCCGTCCCCGACCGCGTGATGGAGGTCGCCAACGCACAGGAGAACCTCGGCCCGCTCGAGTTGTAATCGCCCCCGACCCTACGGATTTAACTGATGTACCTCCCCACAAGCAGCCACCATGAGTACCGGGTCTGAGACGCGCCTCGCGGGGTCGCGGTTCGGCCGCGCGCCGCTGGTCGCCGGCTTCGTCGCGGTGCAAGTGGCCGTGTTCGCGGCCGCGTACCTCTTCGACCGACCGACGCTGTACGCGTACTTCGTCGTCGGTAGCACCGCCGTCACCGCGTACGCGTTCACGCGAGACAGCTTCGCGGTCGTGACGGCGACCGCGGGCAGCGTCCTGTTCGTCGCGCTCGGCCTGCCCGTGTTCCTGTTCGTCGCGCGCCAGCAGCCCGGCCTCGTCGCCGAGAAGGCCCTCGACCCCGACGTCCACCGAGTGCTGTATCTGGGCGTCTACGGACCGCTGCTGGCCGCGCTGTTCAGCCTCGCGTTCGGCGTGCCGCTGGCGCACCTGCTCGCGGAGGGGTTCCCCGGCCAGCCGCTCGTCGAGAGTCTGGTCGACCTCCCGCTGGTCGTCCCGCACAGCGTCGCGGGCATCATCATCCTCTTCGGCTTCGGGCAGGACGGCGCGTTCCCCGGGCTCTCGGTGCTCGGGACGATGACGGGGATGGTGCTGGCGATGACGTTCGTCTCCGCGCCGTACGCGGTCAACGCGACCCGGGAGGCGTTCGAGGCCATCGACGACCGGCTGGAGTACGCCGCCCAGATTCACGGCGCGAACCGCTTCCAGACGTTCCGCCGGGTCACCGGCCCGCTGGCCGCCCGCGGCATGATGACCGGCGGGCTGCTCGCGTGGGCGCGGGCCGTCTCCGAGTTCGGCGCGGTCGCCGTCGTCGCGTACAGCGTGAAGTTCTTCTACCTGCCCGCGGGCGAGCGGGTGACGGCCCAGCACGCGCCCGTGTACGTCTACAACACCTACCTGCAGGGCGGCCTCGGGGAGAGCGGCGCGGTCGCGTTCCTGCTGTTGGCGGTCTCGGCGGTCATCTTCCTCATCCTGCGCTACTTGACCGACGACGCGGCCACGGGGGGGATGCCCTGATGGGGCTGTACGCCGACGTCACCGCGACGTTCGCCGCGGAGGGCGCGGAGCCGTTCACCGTCGACGCCGCCGTCGACGTCGAATCCGGCGAAACCGTCGTCGTCCTCGGCCCGAGCGGCAGCGGGAAGACGCTCCTGCTGGAGACCATCGCGGGCTTCCACGCCCACGACGGCCGCGTCGAACTCGACGGCACGCCGATTCACGGCCGCGCCCCGCAGGACAGGGGCTTCGGGTTCGTGTTTCAGGACTACGCGCTGTTCCCCCACCGGACCGTCCGGGAGAACGTCGCGTTCGGCCAGCGGTACAGCGACCGCCCGGTCGCGGACGCCGACCGGCCGGACCCGTGGCGAGAGGACTGGCCGACGACCCTCGAACCCGCCGCCGTCCGCGTCGAGAACGTCCCGCTGCCGAATCCGGACACACTCCTCGACTCGATGGGCGTCGGCGACCTCTCGGCGCGCTCCCCGCCGACGCTCTCGGGCGGCGAGAAGCAGCGGGTCGCGCTCGCGCGCTCGCTGGCCGTCGACCCCGAGGTATTGCTGTTGGACGAGCCGCTGGCCGCGCTGGACGTGCCGACCCGCCAGTCGCTGCGTGACGACCTCGCGGACGTGCTAGCGGGCGTGACAGCGGTCTACGTCACCCACGACCGGACGACCGCGCGGGCGCTCGGCGACCGCATCGTCGTAATGGACGGCGGCGCCGTCGTCCAGACGGGCACGCCGGAGGACGTGTTCGAGCGCCCGGCGTCGCCGCTGGTCGCGGCGTTCACCGGCGCGAACGTCGTGCCCGCGGAAGACGTGCCCGCGTTCCGCGACGCAGTCGACGCCGACGCCGAGCACCTCGCGTTCCGCCCGGAGCACGTCGACCTCGGCGACGACGCGGCGACCGAGCCCCGCGGCACCGTCGAGCGCGTCGTCCGCGAGGACGCCACGTTCCGCGTGACCGTGTCGCTGGGCGACGCGACCGTCGAGGCGTTCGCCGACGCGCCGCCCGCGGTCGGCGACGAGGTCGGCGTCTCGGTGCCGGCCGACCGGCTCCACCCCTGCTGACGCTGTCGAACAGGGTGCGTCCGGCTGTTCTCCGCCGGCGAACGCGGCTACCGAGCGACCGCCCAGAACCGCGCGCTCCGCGGCACGTCCCACAGCACGTCGGGCAGGTCGCTGTCCGCGGGGTCGCTCTCCGTGACGTTCGGGTGGCGGTGCTCGAACACCCGCCGCACGTCGAAGCCCGCGGCCTCCAGCGCGTTGTGGAGTTCGCCGACGCGGCGGTCGAAGACCACCATCTGGGACCCGTACTCCTCGTCGATAATGATTTCTCGCGGGCCGTCGGGGTAGAACGACCCCTCGAACGTCGCGGAGTCGGCGTCCAGCCCCTCGTACAGCGGGTGGGGGACGCTCAGTACGAAGACGCCGCCGTCCCGGAGCACGCGGCGGGCCTCCGCGAGCGCGCCGTCGAGGTCCGAAATCATCTGGAACGCCGCCTCCGAGGACGCGAGGTCGAAGCTGTCGTCGGCGAACGGCACCGCGGTCACGTCGCCCTGCACGAACTGCGCGTCCACGCCGTAGAAGTCCCGCAGGCGGCGCGCGTGCGCCAACTGCTCGCCGGAGAAGTCCACGCCGACCGCCGCGGCCGCGCCGAGGTCCGCGGTGCCGACCGTGCCCTGTCCGCCGCCGCAGCCGAGTTCCACGTAGTCCCGGCCCTCGACGCCGTCGAAGAACGCCGGGCGGCCGCCGGGCGCGTCGGGACCGAACGGCGACGGCGCGGGCGGCGCCTCCCCCTCAGCGGTGTTCGCGTTCCAGATGGCTTGGAAGTCGTCGCTCCACGCGTTCCAGAGCCGGCGGTTCTCCCGTCGGTGGTCCGTCATTGCCGACGCTGCACTCGCGGACGGTATCAGCGTTGTGCCGGTGTGCGAGGGAGGCGCACAGCTGTGGAATCGTCGCGCGAGAAGTGAGAGACGGCCTTACAGCCGGTCGAGAATCGCGTCGCCGACCTGCTCGGTGGTGGCGTCGCCGCCGAGGTCGGGCGTCCGCGGGCCGTCTGCGAGCACGCCCTCGACGGCGTCGCGGACGCGCTGGCCCTCGTCGTCGTAGCCGAGGAACTCCAGCAGCATCGCCGCCGACAACACCGTCGCGCCGGGGTTGGCGACGCCCTGCCCGGCGATGTCCGGGGCGGTGCCGTGGACGGGCTCGAACAGCCCGCGCTCCTCGCCGACGTTCGCCGACGGCAGCAGGCCGAGGCCGCCGACGAGGCCGGCCGCGAGGTCCGAGAGCACGTCGCCCGCGAGGTTCGGGCAGACGACCACGTCGTACTCCTCGGGGTACAGCGGGAGCCGCGTGGCGAACGCGTCCATCAGCTCCTCGTCGGTCTCGACGCCGCGCTCGTCGGCGACCGACACCACGGCGTCCCGGAACCGGCCGTCGGTCTTGCGCATCACGTTCGCCTTGTGCGCGACCGTGAACGACTCGGCGTCACCGGGGCCGCGGCCGTCCGCGACGAACTCGCAGGCGAACTCGGCGAGCCGCCGGGAGGCCGACGACGTGACGACCCGGGTGAGCGTCGAGAGGTCGTGGCTGAGGTCGTCCTCGTGGCCGGCGTAGACGCCCTCTGTGTTCTCCCGGAGGAAGACCACGTCGGTCTCCGGGCGGAGCGCGTCCACGCCCGGGTACGAGCGGGCGGGCCGGATGTTCACGAACGACTCGACCGCCGAGCGCAGCGGCAGGATGACGTCCGCCGCCGTCTCGCCGGCCGCGCCGAATAGCGTCGCGTCCGCCGACTCGGCGGCCTCGCGGGTCTCCGCGGGCAGCGCGGAGCCGGTCTCTGCTTTCACGGCGTCGCCGGCGTCGGCGTGCACGAACTCGAAGTCGCCGACCGCGTCGAGCACGTCCACGGCGACCGGTACGACCTCTTGGCCGATGCCGTCGCCGGGTATGACCGCAATCTCCTCAGACATCGGTGTAGGGGAGGCTCTCTGCGGTCTCGCGCACGGTGTCGGCGTTCGCACCCATCAGCGCGGTGGTGTCCCAGACGCCGTCGACGAGCGCGCGCCGTTGGGCGTCGTCGACCTCGGCGTCGATGACCGTGTCGCCGTACCGGACTTCCTCGTTGGCGACGTCCACGTCGATTTCCGCGTCGGGGTGCTCGTCGATGTAGTCCTGCAGGGCTTCGATGTCCGCTTGGGAGGCGGTGACCGTGGGGATGCCGAGCGCGAGGCAGTTCCCCGCGAAAATCTCGGCGAACGACTCGCCGACGACGGCGTCGATGCCCCACCGCATCAGCGCCTGCGGCGCGTGCTCCCGAGAGGAGCCGCACCCGAAGTTCGCGTTCACCGCGAGCACGGACGCCCCCTGAAAGTCCGCTTCGTTGAACGGGTGCTCCTTGGGGTTGTCGTCATCGTCGAAGCGCACGTCGAAGAACGCGAACTCCCCGAGGCCGTCGAACGTGACGACCTTCATGAACCGCGCGGGGATAATCTGGTCCGTGTCGATGTCGTTGCCGCGCACGGGAACGCCCGTTCCGGAGACGCGCTCGACGGTCTCTGCGGGGCCGTCGTCGCTCATGCGCGCACCTCCTCGAAGCGCTCCAGTTCGCGCACGTCCGTGACCTCTCCGGTGATGGCGGCGGCCGCCACCATCGGCGGACTCATCAGGACGGTGCGGCCGTCCTTCGAGCCCTGCCGCCCGACGAAGTTCCGGTTCGACGAGGACGCACAGCGCTCGTCGCCGACCAGCTGGTCCTCGTTCATGCCGAGACACATCGAACAGCCCGCGCCCCGCCAGTCGAAGCCGGCTTCCTTGAAGACATCGTCGAGGCCCTCGGCCTCGGCGGCGGCCTTCACGCGCTGGCTGCCCGGGACAACCATCGCGCGCACGGAGTCGTGGACCTCGTGGCCCTTCACGACCTCGGCGGCCTCCCGGAGGTCCGGCAGGCGCGCGTTCGTGCAGCTCCCGAGGAACGCCACGTCGATAGGGTAGCCCGCCATCGTGTCGCCGGGCTCGACGTCCATGTGTTCCTGCGCGCCGCGCGCGCTCTCCTGCTTGTCCGCGGGCAGGTCCTCGGGCGCGGGAATTGCCTCGGAGATACCGATGCCCTGCCCGGGCGTCGTCCCCCACGTCACCGTGGGTTCGAGCGCGTCGCCGTCGATTTCCACCACGTCGTCGTACTCGGCGTCGGCGTCGGACGCGACGGACTCCCAGTAGCGCTTCAGCTCCTCGAACTCCTCGCCGTCCGGGACGCGGTCCCGGCCGTCGAGGTACTCGTAGGTGGTCTCGTCGGGGTTGACGTAGCCCGCGCGAGCGCCGCCCTCGATGGACATGTTGCAGATGCTCATGCGGCCCGCCATATCCATCTCCTCGATGGCCTCGCCGCCGTACTCGTAAACGTAGCCGACGCCGCCGTCGGTGCCCAGCTTCCGGATGACTTGGAGGATGACGTCCTTCGGTGTGACACCCTCGTCGAGTTCACCGGTGACCTCGATGCGCCGGACCTTCTGCTTCTCCATGGCGACACAGCCCGTCGCCAGCACGTCCCGAATCTGGGACGTGCCGATGCCGAACGCCAGCGCGCCGAACGCGCCGTGGGTCGCCGTGTGGGAGTCACCGCAGACGATGGTCATCCCGGGCTGGGTGAGCCCCTGCTCCGGGCCGACCACGTGGACGATGCCCTGCCGGCCCGTCGTCGGGTCCGCGAAGTCGATGTTCGCGGCGCGCACGTTCTGCTCCAGCTCGCTCATCATTTCCTCGGCCGCGTCGTCGCTGTACGGCCGCGACTGGTCGGCGGTCGGGACGATGTGGTCGACGGTCGCGTACGTGCGCTCGGGGTACGCGACGTCGAGGTCGCGCTCCTTGAGCATCCCGAACGCCTGCGGGCTCGTCACCTCGTGGATGAGGTGGAGGCCGACGAACAGCTGGGTCTGTCCGGTCGGCAGCTCCGTCACTTCGTGGCGGTCCCACACCTTGTCGTACAGTGTCCCCTCACTCATCGTCGCCCTCGTCCGCTACCGGTTCGCCGCCGCGCTCCCAGACCGCGTTGGCGCCGTCGTCGTCCTCGGTCGGCGGCGTCTGGTCGACGTCTTTCATCGTCTGCTCTTCGGTCTCTGCGCGGCTCGCGGCTTCGCCGCTCGCTCGGTCCGCGGCCTCCCGTCGGTCGGCCGCGCGTTCCCCCCCGTCGGCGGCCACGATGGGGCCTCGCTGGAAGACGTTGTTCACGCCGTCGGGAGCCTCGGGATTCCGCTGGCTGACGTCCTTGAGAGTCTGCTCAGTCATCCGCGGACACCTCCGGCTCCTGCTCGGCGGCCGGTTCGTCGTCGGCCCACGCGAACAGCCCGCGCAGGCGCTCGCCCACGTCCTCGATGTCGTGGTCCTGTTCGGCCTGCCGGCGCTGGCGGTACGACGGCCGGCCGGCTTGGTTCTCCGCGATCCACTCGCGGGCGAACTCGCCGTTCTGGACCTCTTCGAGGACTTCCTCCATGTTCTCGCGGACCGAGTCGTCGACGATTTCGTCGCCGCGGGTCAGCCCGCCGTACTCCGCCGTGTCCGAGACGGAGTTCCACATCTCGGTGTTCCCGCCCTCGTACATCAGGTCCACGATGAGTTTGAGCTCGTTGAGGACCTCGAAGTACGCCATCTCGGGGCTGTAGCCGTTGTCCACGAGCGTCTCGTAGCCGTGCTTGACGAGGCTGGTGACGCCGCCACAGAGGACCGCCTGCTCGCCGAACAGGTCGGACTCGGTCTCCTCTTGGAACGTCGTTTCGAGGACGCCGGCGCGCGTGCAGCCGATGCCGTCGGCGTACGCCAGCGCCTCGTCGCGGGCGTCGCCGGTGGCGTCCTGATACACCGCCAGCAGCGCCGGCGTGCCCTCGTCGGCCTCGTAGTTCCGGCGCACGAGGTGGCCGGGGGACTTCGGGGCAATCATCGTCACGTCCACGTCCTCGGGCGGCTCAATCTGGCCGTAGTGAATGTTGAAACCGTGCGCGAACTGGAGCGTGTCGCCGGCGTCCAGTTCGGGCTCGATGGCTTCGAAGACGGACGGCTGGACGGTGTCCGGGACGAGCACGGAGACGACGTCCGCCTCGCGGGCCGCCTGCTTCGGGGTCGCCACGCGCAGGCCGTCGGCTTCCGCCGCGGACCGCGACGACGACGACTTCCGGAGGCCGACGACCACGTCGACCCCGCTGTCCGCGAGGTTCTGGGCGTGGGCGTGGCCCTGACTGCCGTATCCGAGTACGGCGACGGTCTTGTCGTCGATGTAGTCGCGGTCGACGTCCGATTCGTGGTACACTGGCTGCGTGAAGTCTGCGTCTGCTGTCATTTGAGGTGGTCTGGAACGACTGCTGTCTTGGTCTCGCCACGCGCCAGCGCCGTCTGTCCGGTCCGGGCGATCTCCCGGATGCCGAACTGCCGGTAGGCGTCGATGGCGTCGTTGATCTTCTGTTCGTCGCCGGTCAGCTCCACGGTGATGGTGCGCGGACCGGCGTCGAGGGTCTTCCCGTTGTACATCTCCGTGATGGCGTGGACCTCGTGGGGGCGGTCGGCGTCGACTTTCACCACCACGAGCTCGCGGGCCACCGCGTCGTCTTCGAGTTCGCGGACGTGAATCACGGGAACGACCTTCTCCAACTGCTTCTCCACTTGGTCGATACCGGGGTCGGGCTCCTCGACGACGACGGTGATGCGCGCCCAGTCGTCGTTCTGCGTGTCAGCGACGGTCAGCGACTCGATGTTGAACTGCCGCCGGCTGAACAGCCCGGAAGCGCGCGCGAGCACGCCCGGCTCGTGTTCGACCAGCGCCGAGATGACGGTGCGCCGGGGCGGGTGCTCGGCCTCCACTTCGGGGTCGACGCGGATGCCCTGCGAGTTCCGGCGGCCCTTCGGCCGCGGGCGGTCCTCGGGAGCCGGTCCCGGCAGCCCCTCTCGGTCGGTGTCTCGGTCGCTCATAGGTGGGCCTCCGTGAGCGCGAACTGGCCGTTGTCGCCGCCCGACGGCACCATCGGGTAGACGTCCTCGGTCGGGTCGATGTAGACGTCCACAACTGCGGGGCCGTCGGTGGCGAGCGCCTCCTCGATGACGCCGGGGGCGTCGTCGTAGCCCTCGATGCGGAAGCCGTCCGCGCCGAACGCCTCCGCGAGGGTGTCGAACTTCGGCACCCACGGGTACTCGGAGGCCATCCGGCGGCCGTCGAAGAACGCGTCCTGCCACTGGCGGACCATCCCGATGGCCTCGTTGTTCAGCACGAAGACGGTGATGTCCATCTGCTCGCGGACCGCGACGACCAGCTCCTGACACGTCATCAAAAACGAGCCGTCGCCGTCGAAGCAGACGACCGATTGGTCGTCGTCGGCGGCGACGCGCGCACCGATGGCCGACGGCAGGCCGTACCCCATCGCGCCGAGGCCGTGGGAGGACACCCACGTCCGCGGCTCGGTGTACGTCCAGAACTGGCACGCCCACATCTGGTGTTGGCCGACGCCCGTCGTGACGACGGTGTCGTCGGCGGTCGCCTCGTCGACGGCCTCGACGACGTACTGGGGCTTCAGCGGCTCGTCCTCGGGCGCCGAGTAGTCGAGGCGGTACTCCTCGCGCCACTCGCGGCACTGCCGGACCCACGCGTCGGTCGCCGGCGACCCCGGCATCGCCTCGTCCAGCTGGTCGAGGACGGTGCCCGCGTCGCCGACCAGCGGGTGGTCGGCCTCGACGTTCTTCGAAATCTCGGCGGGGTCAATGTCGACGTGGACGACATCGGCGTCCGGCGCGAACGAGTCGACGCCGCCCGTGAGGCGGTCGTCGAAGCGCGTGCCGACCGCCAGCAGGCAGTCGGTCAGCGTGATGGCCATGTTCGCGTAGCCGGTGCCGTGCATCCCCGCCATCTCCAAGGCGAGGTCGTGGTCCTCGGGGAACGCGCCGATGCCCGGCATCGTCGTCACGACCGGGATCTCGTGCTCGGTGGCGAACGCGAACAGCTCCTCGGTCGCGTCGCCCTTGACGACGCCGCCGCCCGCCAGAATCACGGGCTCGTCGGCGTCGACGATGGTCTGGGCGGCGGCCGCGACGCTCTCGTCGTCCGCGCGCGTCTGCACGTCGACGGTACCCGGAACCTCGGGCTCGACGGGCCCGACATCGGTCTCGCCGGTCGTCACGTCCTTCGGCAGGTCGACGACGGTCGGCCCCTGCCGGCCGTGGTTTGCGAGCGCGAACGCCGTGCTCACGTCCTCGCCGACGCTGTCGGGGCTAGACGCGAAGTAGTTCGACTTCGTAATCGGCGTGGTGACGCCGATGGTGTCGGTCTCTTGGAACGCGTCGTTGCCGACCAGTTCCGTGGGGACTTGGCCGGTGAGCGCGACCACGGGCTCGGAGTCCATGTCGGCGTCCGCCAGCCCGGTCACGAGGTTCGTCGCGCCGGGGCCGGAGGTCGCCATGCAGACGCCGGGGTCGCCGCTGACCGCGCCGTACGCGTCGGCGGCGTGGGCGGCGCCCTGCTCGTGGGCCATCGTCACGTGCTCGAGCTCGGAGTCGTAGAGCGCGTCGTAGACGGGCATGATGGCGCCGCCCTGCACGCCGAACACCGTCTCGACGCCCGCCGTCTCCAGCGAGGCGACGACGGAGTCAGCGCCCGTGCGCGCCGTCGACTCCTCGGCCTGCTGGTCGGCGTCCGGGTCGCCGTCGTCGGACTCCGTGACTGCGCCGTGTTCGCTCATCGATACCCTCCTCGGTTCGTCTGGTCGCTTCGTGTGGACTGTGTCATTGCGGATGCTGCGGTGGCTGTCGGTCGTGCGTGGTGCCGGTCGGTACGTGGAGAAGTGATATGAGGGGAGCTTACGCCCCTACAATACCGACGAGCGCACCGCTGCCCGCGAGAAAGACCGCGCGAGTGGCGTGGGGCAGCATCGTACTCCGGTTGTCGCCCGCGACGAATAAAGCCGTTGCTGGGCGCGCAATACCTGCCGGATGGCATTACGCCTTCACCTCCTCCGTCTCGCGGTCGACGCCGACCTCGCCCGCGAACGCGCGGAGGACGGCGTCGGTGACGACCTCGTCGTCGCCGGCGTGGGCTTTCACCTTCTTGGTGACCTCGCGTACCTCCTCGTCGGTCGGGGCGAACCCCGCGTCTTCGAGGTGGTCGCGGACGGCGTGCGTGCCCGTGTGCTTCCCGAGCACGACCTCCCGCTCGGCGCCCACCATCTCGGGCGTCATCACGCCCGGCTCGAACGTCTCGCTGTTCTCGATGACGCCGGCCGCGTGGATGCCCGACTCGTGGGCGAACGCGTGCGCGCCGACCACGGGCTTGTTGACCGGGACCGGGACCGACGAGCGCTCCGAGACCAGCTTCGAGAGGTCCGTGATGGCGGTCGTGTCGACGCCGGTGTCGGCGCCGTACAGGCTTTCGGCGGCCATCACGACCTCCTCGAAGGCGGCGTTGCCGGCGCGCTCGCCGATGCCGTTGACCGACACCTGCATCTGGTCGGCGCCGTACTCCACGCCCGTCAGGGCGTTCGCGGTCGCCAGCCCGAAGTCGTCGTGCGTGTGCACGTCGATGCGGGCGTCGGTGTGCTGGCCGACGAACTCGACGAGTTCGCCGAACCGCTTGGGCGTGCCGACGCCGCAGGTGTCCGGGATGTTGATCCAGTCGACGCCGACCTCGTCGACGGCTTCGACGATTTCGACGAGGAACTCGGGGTCCGTGCGCGTGGCGTCCATCGGCGAGAACATCACTTCGGCGCCGGACGCGGCGGCCTGCTCGACCGCGGCGACCGAGCGCGCGACGACGTCCTCGCGCGTGCTGTGCATCGAGTCTTCGATCTGGACGTCGCTGGTGGACGCGAAGACGTGGATCATCCCCACGCCGGCGTCTATCGCGGCTTCGACGTCGGACTCCACGACGCGGGCGAGCCCGCACGTGGTCGCGTCTGTCGAAGCCGCGATGTCGGCGACCGCCTCGGCCTCCTGCTCGCTGTTGGCCGGGAACCCGGCCTCGATGACGTCGACGTTGGCGTCGTCGAGCGCGGCCGCTATGGCGCGCTTGTCGTCGTAGCTGAATGAGGTCCGTGGCGTCTGCTCGCCGTCACGCAGCGTCGTGTCGAAGATTCGTACCGTCTCGAATTCGTTACGCTGGGCTAACGTGCCCTGGAAGAACTCGTTCCCCCGGACTTGCACCGGGCGCCTCGTTGTGAGACATCGTACCACTCTCGCGGAGCCCCGAGTATTTACGTGTTTCCCCCGGACAGATACTTGCGCGCGAGAATTCTACACCATCGTTCGGTGGGAATGTCGATAATCGCAAGACTGCGGTACGTCAAAGGGAATATTAGGGAACTAACCCACACGAAGGAGATGGATGTCCGAACGTCCGACTCGTTCGCCGGTTTCGGGGTGGGAATCGGACATTCGTGAAGGGCGCGCGGCGTGCGCGCGCTCACCACACCCCTCGCGGCCTGCGCAACGATTATGATACTCGATTGATGCGTTGTCGGTATGCGGCACCGACAGGCCACGCCCAGTACGCACAGACTCCGAACGCGCGGCGCCCCCGCGGTGGTCGCATGAGCGTCCGCGGCACCATCCGCGGGCTCGCCGTGCGCGCGAACCCCGCGTTCGCCGTCGGCGTCGTCGGCGTCGCCGCGCTCGCGCTCGTCTACGCCACCACGTTCGCCAGCGTCATCCACCACACGTACGTCCACGTCCTCACCGGCGTGCTCTGGACGGGCATCGACGTGTTCATCGCCGCCGTCCTCGGCCCCGTCCTCGGCGGCCTCGACGTCGAGCAGCGCGCGGACGTCTTCCAGCGGCTCACCCCGAAGACGTCGTTCGTGCTGCCGTCGCTGGCGGCGGTCACCATCGCCAGCGGCATCACCCTCGCGCTCCGCCTGACCGGGCTGTTCGACCACGCGTACGTCTGGCTCGCCATCTTCACGTTCGTCGCGCTCGTCCCGACGCTGGTGCTGGTCGGCTGGCAGTTCGACGCCTTCCGCGACTGGCGCTGGCAGGCGTGGTTCGGCGTCGTCCTCGTCGGCAGCCTCGCGTTCCTCGCGGTCACCCTGCCGGAGTTCGGGTGGACCGAGCCCGTCTTCGTCGTCGCGCTCGCCATCGTCGCCGTCCTCAACGTGCTCGGGTTCGGCGTGCTGATGCCCGGCGAAGTCCGGATGTACCAGCAGATGACCTCCGACGACCCCGACACCCAGCTCATCGCGGACATCGGCATGCGGAACGCCAAGCTCGGCGGCGTGCAGGGCGCCTTCCAGTTCGTGGTCGTCGCCACGATGGTGTACATCCGCTACGGCGGCTTCTAGTTCGCTCGAACGAAACCGACCCGCAGACGGCAGACGACGCGTTTTCGAAAGCCCCGGCGCGCTCCAGTTGCGCGCCTCGCTGCGCTCCTCGCTCCGCTGCGGTGCTTGCTTCGGCGTGCTTCCCGGAGCGCGCCGCCCCTTTCAGTCCCACCCGGTAGCGACTGCTCGGCAGGCTGTGGGTACCGCCGACGGCTGCAAAAACGAGCGAATCGAGCGTCGCCGTCAGTTCCCGCGGTCCTGCAGCTGCTCCTCTTCGGGGAGGTCGGCGTTCGCCTCGCCCTTCATGCCCGAGCCGATGTTCGTGGCGATTTCGGCGAGGCGCTCGGGGTCGTCCCAGTTGTTCACGGCGTCGACGATGGCGCGGCCCATCGCCTCGGGGTCCTCCGCGCCGAAGATGCCGGAGCCGACGAAGATGCCGTCGCACTCGTGGTGCATCATCAGCGCCGCGTCGGCGGGCGTGGCGATGCCGCCCGCCGCGAAGTTCACGACCGGCAGGCGCCCCATCTCGGCGGTCTCGTGGACGAGCTCCGCGGGCGCCTCGATGTCGCGGGCGTAGTGCTCGCGCTCCTCGTAGGTCATCCCCTTCAGCTCGCGGATGGCGCTCTTGATGTTGCGCTGGTGGTGGACGGCCTGATTCACATCGCCGGTGCCGGCCTCGCCCTTCGTGCGAATCATCGCCGCGCCCTCGTCGATGCGCCGGAGCGCCTCGCCGAGGTTGCGCGCGCCGCAGACGAACGGCGACGTGAACTCGCGCTTGTCGATGTGGTACTTGTCGTCGGCGGGCGTCAGCACTTCGGACTCGTCGATCATGTCCACGCCGACGGCCTCCAGAATCTCGGCCTCCTTCGTGTGGCCGATGCGGGACTTCCCCATCACGGGGATGGAGACCGCGTCGATGATTTCCTGCACGTCCGCGGGGTCGGCCATCCGCGCGACGCCGCCGCGCTTGCGGATGTCCGCCGGCACCGCTTCGAGGGACATCACGGCGACCGCGCCGGCCTCCTCGGCGATTTTCGCCTGCTCGGCGTTCACCACGTCCATGATGACGCCGCCCTTCTGCATCTTGGCGAACCCGCGTTTCACGAGGTCGCTGCCGCGCCGCAAGTCCTCGATGTCGGTCTCGGTAGCCATACGAGGGTCTTGCGCGCGCCGCCGCTTAATTGGGTTGGTTGCGGAACGCCCGCATCCGACGTGGCGGTGATGGCAAACGATTAGGGACCGCCCCTCCACGCATCGGCAATGACTGACGAAGACGACGCGGACGCCCCGCGGCCCCACGACACCGGCCCGCCCGAGCCGAACGGCGACGCCGAGGAGTCGGTCCGGGAGGCGATCGAGCGGTCGCGCAGCGGCGCGCCCGCGGTCGGCTCGGTCGTCCGCGACCGCTTCACGTCGAACGAAATCTTCCAGCGCATCATCGCGGCCGCCGACGAGGAAATCACGTCCGGGAGCCGCGAGCTGTTCTTCAGCGCGCTCGCGGCCGGCTTCGCCATCACCATCACGTTCATGCTGTACGTGTCGCTGTCCGCGACGACCGGCGGCGACCCCGTGGTGAGCGCGCTGCTGTACCCGCTGGGGTTCATCTACATCATCATCGGGGGCTACCAACTGTACACGGAGAACACGCTCCCGCCAGTCGCGCTGACGCTCGAACGGCTCGCCAGCGTCCCCGCGCTGTTGCGGAACTGGTCGGTCGTGCTCGCGGGGAACCTCCTCGGGGGCGCGCTCGGCGCGGTCGCGCTCGCGTTCGGCGGCGTCATCTCCCCCGAGGCCGCCGAGTACGCCGTCTACGTCGGCAAGATGGGCGTCGCTACGCCGTGGTGGAGCCTGTTCTCGAAGGCCGCGTTCGCCGGCCTCATCGTCGCCGGCGTCGTCTGGGTGGAGTACGCCGCCCGCGACACCATCTCGCGAATCGTCGTCGTCTACGTCGCGTTCCTCGCGATTCCGCTGGGCGGCCTCTACCACTCGGTCGTCTCGTTCACGGAGATGACGTACCTCGTGCTCCGGGGCGAACTCCTCTTCACGACCGGTCTCTGGGAGTTCGTCCTCCCGGTGTTGCTCGGGAACACCGTCGGCGGCGTCCTGCTGGTGACCGTCGTCAACTACTTCCAGACGACCGAGCACCGGCTGGCGTCCGCGCGCTTCGAGGGCGCCGACCGCCAGCTCTCGGTCCGCGAGTGGCTGTTCGGCGGGTTCGTCGGCCGGTCGTACGTCCCGCTCATCGACCACACCGAGGGCGCGCTCGCCGAAGCCGACGACTACCGCATCGTCGTCCCCATATCGAACCCGCGCACGGAGACCAACCTCGTGGAGTTAGCGTGCACGCTCGCCAGCCAGCGGCCCGGCGCGAGCGTTCACGTCGTCCACATCGTCCAGATGCCGGACCAAACCCCGCGGGGGTACCGCGTGGACCAACACGAGCGCATCGTCGAGAACTCCGACGACCTGATGGCGGACATCCGCGAGCTCACGGCGAGCTACGACGTGCCCTGCGAGACCTCGACGGTCGTCTCCCACCGCTCGTTCGAGGAGCTGTTCGACGTGGCCAAGCGCAAGCGCGCGGATCTCATGGTGATGGGGTGGGGCGACGACCGCCTCTGGTCGAACGGCCGCGCGGAGCGCCCGCTGGACGAGCTCACGAACCGGCTGCCGTCGGACGTGCTCGTGTTCAAGGACCGCGGGCTCGACGCCTTCCGCGTCCTCCTCCCGGTCGCGGACAACCCCCACGCCGACCTGAACGCGGAGGTCGCGCGCACGCTCCGCCAGACCGCGGGCTCGGCGGTCACCCTACTACGGGTCGTCGACAGCCCTGACGACCGTGAGGCCGGCGAGCAGTTCCTCGCGGAGTGGGCGGCCGAACACGACCTCGGCGACGCCACGTTCCGCGTGGACGACTCCGGCGACGTGGAGTCCGCCATCGCCGGAGCGTGCGGCAACCACACGCTGCTGCTCATCGGCGCGACCTCGCAGGGCCTGCTCGCGCGGCTCGCGCGGAACGCCCTCCACTACGACGTGGTCCACGACGTGGAGACGTCGATGATTCTCGCGGAGCGGGCGACCGACCGCGGCATCCTCCAGCGGCTGTTCGGCCGGTAGCTCGGGCTTCCGTCAGAGCTATGCGGCGGTGCCGCGACGCCCCGCACATGTCGCTGCCGTCCCGGTCGGACCTCCCGTGGTATCTCGCGCCGCTGCCCGGCTGGCTGGAGGACCTCGCGCTCCGGCTGGCGTGGGTCATCGTCGCCATCAACCTCGCTGGCACCGCGTTCGGCTTCTGGTACTACCGCGTCCAGTTCGAGGCCACGCCGCTGCTCGCGTGGCCGGTCGTCCCCGACAGCCCGGTCGCCACGCTGTTCATCGCGCTGTCGCTGGCGGCGTACAAGCTCGACTACGACGCCGACTGGCTGCACGCGCTGGCGTTCTTCGGCTGCATCAAGCTCGGGCTGTGGACGCCGTTCGTCCAGCTGGTCGTCAACGGACAGGGCGACCTCTGGTGGGTGATGTACTGGTTCCTCGTGCTGAGCCACCTCGGGATGGCCGTCGAAGCGTTCGTGATTCACCGCTACGCGCGCTTCTCCGTGAGCGCGGTCGCCGTCGCCGCGGCGTGGTACGGCTTCAACGACGTGGTGGACTACTTCGTCTCGGTGGCGGGCGGCCCCCACCACACGCTCCTGCGGGCGGAGGTCGTGGCTGGCCTCGGGCACGCGATTCCCGCCCACGACCTCGCGGCCGCGGGCGCGGTCGTGCTCACAGTGCTGGCGACGTTCCTCGCGCTCGCCACGCGCGTGAAAACGCTGGAAACCCGGCTGGCGGACTGACGCCTGCGGCTTTTTCCGTCCGGGCGCCCTCGCTTCGGACGTGTACGACGCCATCGCGGACCTCCCGCTGACCGTCGAGGCCGTCTCCCTCGACCGCACCGAGCGCGAGACGCCGGCGTTCACGCGCACCACCACCGTCGTCGCGCTCTCCGGGGCCGGTGAGACGGGGCGCGGCGAGGACGTGACCTACGAGACCGCGCACCACGACGCCCTCCGAGAGCACGACGCGGCGACGCCCGACGGCGAGGCGTTCGACCTCGCGGGCGAGTACACGCTCGAAGAATTCTCCGAGCGCCTCGACGAAGTCGAACTCTGGCCAAACGACGACCCCGAGCGCGAGGCGTTCCGGAACTACCGCCGCTGGGGGTTCGAGGCCGCCGCGCTCGACGTGGCGCTCCGGCAGGCCGGCGAGACGCTCGCCGAGCGCTTCGACCGTACCCACGACCCCGTACGGTTCGTCGTCAGCAGCCGGCTCCCCGACGGCGACACCGAGCGCGTGGAAACTCTGCTGGAGCGCTACCCGGACGCCGAACTCAAACTCGACCCGACCGGCGACTGGCCGGCGGCGACCTTCGACTACCTCGCGGACACCGACGCCGTGCGCGTGCTGGACCTCAAGGGCCACTACGAGGGCACGGACGTGGACCAGTCCCCGGACCCCGAACTCTACGAGCGCGTCTTCGAGACGTTCCCGGACGCGACAATCGAGGACCCCGCAGTCACGGACGCTACCCGCGACGTGGTCGCGGACCACGCCGACCGGGTCGCGTGGGACGCCCCGATTCACGGCCTCGACGACGTGCGCGAGGCGCCCTTCGACGTGCGGTGGCTGAACGTCAAACCGTCCAGATTCGGCACGCTCCGGTCGCTGTTCGAGACGTTAGAGTGGGCGTTCGCGCACGACGTGGCGCTGTACGGCGGCGGCCAGTTCGAACTCGACGTGGGCCGCGGCCAGATTCAGGAACTCGCCTCGCTGTGCTACCCCGCCGGCCCGAACGACGTCGCGCCCCAGGCCTACAACGACGTCGAACTCCCCAAAGACCCGCCGCGAAGCCCGATTTCGCCGCCCGCCGACCACGCCGGGTTCGGGTTCTGACTGGTCGCGGGGTCAGTCGGCGGCCTGCCCGCCGTCGACCGGGAGCGTGTGGCCGGTGATGTAGGAGGCGTCCTCCGAGCAGAGGAACGCGACCGCGCCCGCCATCTCCTCGGGGTCGGCGTGGCGATCCATCGGAACGTCGGACATCGCGGACGTGTCGAAGGGGAGCGTGGACGGGTCGCTCCCGCCCGCCATCCCGCTCTGGATGTTCGTCTTCGTCGGCCCGGGCGCGATGGCGTTCACGCGGACGCCGCGTCCCGCGTATTCCAGCGCCACCGTCTTCGTGAGCCCGACGACGCCGTGCTTGCTCGCCGAGTAGTTGGCGAGCCCGCCCATGCCGACGAGCCCGGCCTCGGAGGCCGTGTTGACGATTGCGCCGCCGCCCTGCTCCTCCATTACGGGCAGTTCCGCCTTCAGGCACGCCCAGACGCCCTTCAGGTTGATGTCGATGAGGCGGTCCCACTGATCCTCTTCGATGTCGGCCGCCTCGTCGAAGCCGGTGAGGATGCCGGCGTTGTTGTGCGCGACGTCCAGGCTCCCGTACGTGTCGACGGCCACGTCGACCATGTGCTGGACCGAATCGAGGTCGGAGACGTCGACGTCGACGAACACCGCGTCGCCGCCCGCGTCCTCGATTTGGTCGACCGTCTCCGCGCCGCCGTCGGCGTCAACGTCGGCGACGACGACGTTCGCCCCCTCTTCTGCGAAGCGCAGCGCCGACGCTCGCCCGATTCCCGATGCCGCCCCTGTCACGACCGCCGTCTCGCCGTCGAAGTCGTTCATAGCAACCACAGTCGCTGACTAAACGTTCAGTAAGCATAACGCTTCGGGGAGGTTCGGCTGTCCCGGGCGGCGCTCGCGCTCGCTCAGTCGTCGTTTTGGTGGGCGCGCACCCACAGTTCGCCGATTCGGGAGAGCCGCGTCCGGTAGGACTTCCCGCGCTCCTCGCGCTCGACGTACCCCTTCCCGCCGGGGCCGAGCTTGTCGACGGTGTACGTGACCTTCGACCGGAAGCTGTCGGTGTACTCCTCGTTGAGTTCCGTGGCCAGCGTCTTGGCGAGGTCGCTGACGGAGTCGAACTCGCCGTGCTCGCCGAGCGTGAACAGGATGAGCTCCTCGAAGGGCTTGACGTTCGAGAACGAGGCGACGGGGAGTTCGACGACGTGGCTGCCGTCGATCTCCTTCGCGCCGATGGTGGTGCCGCGCTCGTCGAACTCCGCCAGCAGGTCGCGGGCGTCGGCCAGTTGGTCGCGCACCTCGCCCTCGTCGACGTCGCCGTCCGCGACGGCTTCGAGGAGGTCGGCGCTCGCGCGCAGCTCCTCCGCGAGTTCGGTTTCGAGGTACTTCTCGGGGGCCGTGTAGTAGGTGTGGATGCGCTCGCGGTCCTCGGGGCGCTCGACCATGATGGAGTGGGCGGCGATGGCGAACGCGAAGGAGACGGTGCGGGGCATCGACGCGATGTTCACCCAGACCTCCCCCTCGGGGTCGGCGTCGAGCTCGTCCTCGATGAGGTCGAACGCCTGCTCGAAGGCGGCGTCGTAGTCGTAGACGTCCACGACGGAGACGCGCTCGGTCTCCGCGCCGAGGAGGTTCCGGAAGTCGTCTTCGAGCTTCTGGGAGATGCGCTGGCTGTACTCGACGTTCGCCTCGCTGCCGACCGCGCCCTCGAGGAGGACGACGCGGTCGACGGAGAGCTGTTCGCGCACGAGCGGCGCGATGAGCCGGTCGTAGTCGAAGCCGACCGGCACGACGTGCGTCTGCATGGTCGACTGTTGGAGAATCCCGCTGAAAAGGCTACCGTGGCGGGGCGTACTTACTTCCCGCGCGGCGCCGTTGCGGGGGGCATGGAGCCCGGTCGCGCTCGCGCACTCGCCGGCACGGCGCTCGTCGGCGGCGGCGCGCTCACGGTGTTGGGGTTCGTCACGGCGGAAGCGCTCTACCCCGGGTACAGCGCCGCCGACCAGACGATTAGCGCGCTCGGCGCGGCGAGCGCGCCCGCGGCCTCGCAGGCAGCGTTCAACGGGACGATGATTCTCGCGGGCGTGCTGGTCGTGCTCACCGCACCACTGCTCCGGGATATCTACGAGCGGCGGCTGTTCCCCGGCGTGTTCGGGCTCGCCGGCGTCGGCGTCGCGGGCGTCGGCGCGTTCCCGACGCAGACCGGCGCGCTCCACTACGTCGCGGCGATGACCGCGTTCGGCGGCCTCGGACTCGCCGCGCTCGCTGCCGCGCGGACCGTCCGGGGGCCGATGCGGTACGTCTCCGCGGCGCTCGGCGTCGCCGAACTCGCGGCGCTCGTCGCGTTCGTCGCGCTCGGCGACGGCACCCCGCTCGGCATCGGCGGCTTGGAGCGGTGGGTGGCGTACCTCGGGCTGGCGTGGGTGCTGGCGTTCGGCGGCTTCCTGCTCGGCGGCGTCGACGCGAGCTAACAGCAGTCGCCGGCGGTCACGACGGCCGCGAACTCTCCGCGGAGCTGAGCGAGCGCCGCGCGGTGGTTGGCGGCGGCGTCGATGGTGCCGCCGTCGTGGGTCTCCCGCGCGAACGTCGCCGTGGCGTCGGCGACGACCGACACGTCGAACCCGAGATTCTCCGCCATCCGCGCGGTCGTGGAGACGCAGTGGTCGGTCGTCAAGCCGCAGACGACGAGGTGGTCGCGGCCGCGCTCGCGCAGCCACGCTTCGAGGTCGGTGTCGACGAACGCGCTGTTCTTGCGCTTCACGAACACCGCTTCGCCGTCGCGGGGTTCGGTCTCGGGCTTCCACGCGAATCCGGGTTCGTCGGCGCGCAGCGGGCTGTCCGGCTCCGTGGAGTCGTGGCGGACGTGGACGACGGGGTCGCCGCGCTCGCGCCACGCCGCCAGCAGGCGCGCGGCGTTCGCTTCGGCGTCGGGATTGTTGCGCTCGCCGTACGCGGGGTCGTCGAAGCCCGTCTGGAAGTCCACGAGCAGGAGCACGCGGCCGGTCGCGGCCGCCGTCACGGCGTCACCTTCAGCGGACACGTCTCCGGCGCTTGCTCGTCGTCCTCGCTGAGGAGGTACTGGGGCCACTCGCGGTCGCCCTCGTTGCCCCACTCGCCGAGGTCGGCGTGCGGGCACGCGGCGTCGTCGTACGCTTCGAGGCGGCTGCGGATGCGGTCGCGGGCCTGCTGGCCGGCGTCAGTGTCGCCGGTGATGCCCTCGAAGATGCTCCGAGGCTGGAACGTCACTTCGAGGCCGACCGGACAGCGCCGGCTTTGCCGCTCGTCGTAGAAGGGCGCGCGGGCGGTCGGGAAGATGGGTTCGCCGCCGAAGCAGAACTCCCAGTAGGGGTCGTCGGGGTCGGTTGGGATGTCGGCGGGCCACGGCTCGGGGTCCTCGACGTGGAGGAACTGGAGGACGTGCCAGAAGTGCTCGTGCCAGCGCGACTCCGACAGCGACGCCTCGGGCAGCCGGAAGAACGCCGCGAAGCTCACCCGGTCGCCGTGGTCCTCGTAGACGTCCAGAAATTCGAGGAGGGCGTCGCGGAGCGCGAACAGCGCGTCGGGATGCGTCATCGAGTCCACGAACGTGTACAGCGGCCGTCCCTCCTCGACGGACGCCTTCCCGAAGAAACACGGGAACGGCTCGCCGTCGCGTTCGCCGGTGACGGACGCCGTGAAGTTCCGGAAGTGGCGCTGCGCCCACTCGGGGAGGGCGCCGGATTCGACGCGCTCGGTGGCGGTTTCGTGGTCGAGGACCGCACCGAGTTCGGCCTCGTTCATGCCCGAACGTGTGCGGCCGACCTTCTTCTGTGTTTCCCGGGCCGCGGGTCCTTCGACAGACGTGGGAAACGAGGGTGTGGCGACACCGATTTCTGTGGGTTCGTCAGGACCGTCAGCGGTTTCTCCGGGTCGCGCGAACACCCGGCCATGAGCAAGTGGCTGTCGTCGGGGCTGCGCCGCGACGTCTGCGTGGTGGTCGCCAGCGAGGGCGACCCCACCCAGCAGTCGGTCAAGCGCACGATAGAGCGGAAGAACGACGAGCGCATCCGCCCGAAGCGGTTCAACGGCGCGGTGAACAAGCTCGAAGACGCGGGGTTCGTCGAGCGCGAGCGCGACGGCGTCCACGACCGCCTCCTGCTGACCGAGGCGGGCGAGCGCCGCCTGCGTGAGCACCGCGAGTGGGTGGCCGAGCGGCTCGCGGACTGGTAGCTAGTCGGCGGCCTCGAAGTAGACGCTTCTGTCCTCGCTGGCGGCGCGGGCGGTCACCGCGGAGACGCCGACCGTGAGCACGAGCCCGACGGTCATGCCGACGACGGAGGGGAGCCACCCCCAGTAGGCGTCCGCGAACACGGGGATGCCGCCGACGGACACCGTCGGACCGAACACCGTGAGGAGGTAGAACAGCTGGCTACCGCCGATGCCCGCGAGCATCCCCGAGCGCGTGGCGCCCCGCCAGTAGAGCGCGACCGCGACGGGGAGCGCGAGCTGGGCGAACCCGCCGAACGCCGTCTCGCCGATGGAGACGAGCGTGCCGGGCGTGAACAGGCTGGCGACGAACGTCGCGGAGGCGAACACGACGACGCCGATGCGGCCCAGCCGGTTCTCGTAGCGCTCGCTGGCGTCGTCGTTCACGAACGGCCGGTAGAGGTCCCGGGTGAAATAGGACGCTCCGGAGAGGAGCATCGAGTCCGAGGAGCTCATCATCGCGGCGAGCGCGCCCGCGACGACGAGCGCGGCGAACCAGCCGGGCGTGTACTCGGCGAGGAGCACGGGGAGGATGTTGCCGCCGTCGGGCATCGAGAGGCCGACGCCCTGCGCCCACGACCCGAGCAGGAACGCGGGGACGAACAGCAACACGACGAGCACGGGCCACAGCGCGAACGTGCGCTTGAGGACTTTCTCGGACTTCCCGACGAAGAAGCGCTGGTTCACCTGCGGGAACATCGTGACGCCGAACGCGATGCCGATGGCCTGCGAGAGCATCCACTGCGGCGAGTAGACGCCGCCGCCGAGCGCGCGGAACTGGGCGGGCATCGCGGCGCCGATGCCGCCGGGTTCGGCGGCGAGCGCGCTCGCAATCCACGCGAACGCCAGCCACACCATCGACAGCATAAACACGCCCTGCAGGGTGTCCGTCCACGCGACGCCGCGCATCCCCGACAGGACGACGTACGCGATCATGAACAGCGTGACGAACCCCGCGCCCGCCCAATACGGGACCGTCCCGTTCGTGAGCGCTTCGAGCGCGGTGCCGGCGCCGACCTGCTGGAGCATCACGTACGGGAACAGCCAGAAGATGCTGACGGCGGCGACCAGCCCCCGGAGGGCCGTCGAACCGAAGCGGTCGCCGAGCATCTCGCCGAGCGTGACGTAGCCGTGCGCGCGGCCGAGCAGCCACTGGCGGTAACCCAGCAGGTACCACAGCAGGCCGAACAGCACGCCGTCCATCAGCCCCATCACGAGAATCCACTCGGGACCCGAGGAGAACGCGGTGTTCGGGCCGCCGAAGAACGTGAACGCCGAGAGGAGCGTCGCGAACGTCGTGAACAGCAACACGCCCGTCCCGAGGCCGCGGCCAGCGAGGTAGTAGTCCTCGGCGGTCTGGTCGGTCACCCGGTAGGCGACCGCGCCGACCGCGAGCGCGGCGACCATGTACGCGGTGACGATGCCGATTTCCAGCAGCGCGCTCATTTCGCCACCCCCGCGAACGTCCCCCAGTCGCGGCGCGCGAACGCGGCGAACGCCGCCGCCGTGACCACCATCCAGCCGACGTGCCACCAGACCCAGACGGGGAGGCCGGCGACCATCGAGGCGTCGCTCCACAGGAACCACGGGATGGCCAGCGCCGCGAGTACGACGAAGACGATTCCCCAACCGAGCGCCGAACGTGACGGCATGTTACTACTACGTGTCTACTAACATCGGTTAAATGTTGCTGAAATCCTCTCGTTTTCGTTCCGTAGAAAATTTTTCTCGTATTGGGGTTCGGGGGTGCTCGCTGTCTCTGGTCCGGCGGATAGGAGTGCCGCCGTTCGGCGGTTGGTGAGCGCGAGGGCGGCGCCGGTGGGCGTCACGACAGCTATTTCCCGGACGCCTCCATAGTTCTAGGAGAGAACAATACTGATGGAGGACACCGCGAAGTACCTCATCCACGCGGACTTCGTCGCCGACGGCGTCGTCGAGCGGACCGACGTGGTCGGCGCCGCCTTCGGGCAGACAGAGGGCCTGCTGGGCGACGACCTCGACATCCGCGACCTGCAGGACTCCGCGAAGCTCGGCCGCATCGACGTCTCCGTCGACAGCGAGGGCGGCCAGTCCTTCGGCACCATCACCATCGCGTCCAGCCTCGACCGCGTCGAGACGGCGACGCTGGCGGCCGCCTTGGAGGCCGTCGAGCGCATCGGCCCGTGTCGCGCGCAGGTCGAGGTCGACCGCATCGAGGACGTGCGCGCCGCCAAGCGCCGCGAAATCGTCGACCGCGCGAAGGAACTGCTGGCGTCGGCGTTCGACGAGGGCGCCATCGACTCCGACGACATCCTCCGCGAGGTCCGCGAGAGCGTCCGCGTCGAGGACGTCACCGAGTACGAGGGGCTGCCCGCCGGCCCGAACGTCGCCTCCAGCGACGCCGTGCTCGTCGTCGAGGGCCGCGCCGACGTGGTGACGCTGCTCCAGTACGGCATCAAGAACGCGGTCGCCGTCGAGGGGACGAACGTCCCCGACGTGGTCGCGGAGTTGACCCGCGAGCGCACCGCGACCGCGTTCCTCGACGGCGACCGCGGCGGCGACCTCATCCTCCGGGAGCTCCGGCAGGTCGGCGACCTCGACTACGTCGCGCGGCCGCCCGAGGGCGAATCCGTCGAGGACCTCTCGCGGAGCGCCGTCGACGCCGCCCTCAGGGAGAAGACGCCCGCGGACACCGCGACGCTCGTCAGCGAGCACGAGGACGAGACACCGGAGGACGATGCCACCGAATCCCCGGAGACGGAGGACGCGGTGGAAGCGGCCGCCACCGTGGAATCGGAGCCCGCCGTGGAGTCAGCGGCCGCCGACGAGGCGACCGCGGCGACCGACGGGAGCGCGACGCCCGCGCCCGAAGCCGCGGCGGGCGCGGTCCAGACCGACGCCGATAGCGCGCCGGAGCCGGCTGCTCCCTCCCCGAAGACGGTTGCCGACCACGTGGAGGCCGTCGTCGGTAGCGGGACGGCGCGGCTGCTCGACGACGACCTCGACGTGCTCGCGGAGTCCGACGCCGACGGCGTGGCGGACGCCATCGACGCCGCGGCGACCGTCTCCCGGGTCGTGGTGCTCGACGGGCCGGTCACGCAGCGGCTGCTCGACGTGGCCGCCCAGCGCGGGGTCGCGACGCTCGTCGGGACGAGCGAGGGCGAGTTCGTCAAGCAGCCCGCCAGCGTCCGCGTGCGCACCGCCGACGACTACTGATTCTACAGGAGCGTTACGCGAGGCCGACCGCGAGCGCGAGCGCCGCGCCGGCGATACCGCCCGAGAGCGTGGCGAGGAAGTTGACGCCTTGGTTGCCGACGACGCCGCCCTCGATGACCGCGCCCGCGAGGCTGTCGGCAGTCATTCCGACGATACCGGCGGCGACGACGACGGCCGCGCCGGCCAGCCCGAAGCCGAAGACCGCGATACAGATGCCGGCGATGACGGCCGCGCCCGCGACGCCCGCGAGTTCGCCCTGCCACGTCACCGCGCCGTCGGTCCCGGGTTCGACGGGCTCGAACGTCGTGACGAGCCGCGGCGTGTCGAAGAGCCCGCCGACCTCGCTGGAGAGCGTGTCCGCGAGCGCGGTGCCGACGGCGCCCGCGTACGCGAACTGGTACGCGAGGTCCGACAGCGGCACGTGGGCGTGCGCGGCGTACAGCAGCAGCGCGGCCAGCGCGGCGGCGGAGTTCCCGAGGACGTTCCCCGTGCCGCGCGCGCCCTCGTTGTCCTCGGCGACGCCGCGTTCGAGCTTCCGGTCGTAGCGGAACTTCGTCGTGAGGCTGCCGATGGCGAAGAAGGCGATGAGCACGACGAACCAGCCGTAGTCCCCCAGCACGACCGCGAGCAGGCCGAGGAGCACGCCCGTCAGCATCCCCGCGACGGAGGTCGCGTCGAGCGCGTAGGAAACGTAGCCGAACCCGGCAGTGACCGCGAGCGCGACGGCGACTCGCTCCCACGCGGCCGCCGCGGGCACGCCAGCGAACGGCGCCAGCACGGCGAACAGCCACAACAGCAGGGTCACGGTCACGAGCACCACGGGGTCGTCGCGGCCGACGAACACCGAGCGCAGGATGCCGGCCGCGAGCGCGCCGCCCGCGGCGATGAACACGTGCATCGGCGTGACCACTGGCTGACTCCCGAGCACCGCGACGACGCCCTGTCCGGCCAACGCCGCCAGCGCGCCCGCGACGACGAAGCCGACCATCGAGAGCGCGCGGTCCTCGCGTGCGGCGAGCACGACCCGCCGCCCGAGGTCGCCGTACCCTACGACGAGCACGCTGGCGACGAACACGCCCACGGGCACGTCGAACAGCGGCACGAGGAGGCCGACCCCGGTCGCCGCCAGCGAGAACCCGACGAGCGCCAACAGGCGGCCCTCGCGGCGGTCGCGGGGCGTCGAGAACACCTCGAACAGCCGGCCTTCCGGGAGGGCGGCCGCTGCCGCGGCGACGAGCACGAACGGGGCGGCCGCTGCCCGGCCGAGCAGCGGCGCGAGCAGCGAGAGCGACGCCACGAGCGCGAACGCCGCGGCGCGCCGGAGACTCCAGTTCACGTCCGTCGTGGGTTGCCCGGGACCGTACTTAACTTCCCCGAAGCGGGAACCTCGCGGCGGGCGCCGCCGCGGGACCCGCAAGGTTTTGGGCGGCGACGGCGGAAGCGACGGTGTGGGCCTCTACGACCGCTACCTCGCGCTCCGCGTGCGCCGCCACGACGCCGACGCCCCCGACCACGTCGCGCTCGTCATCACAGAGCGCGACCTCCTCGAAGCCGGCGCGTACGACACGCTCGCGGACTTCTTCGGGTGGGCGTTCGACTACGGCGCCGACCGCGTCACCGTCTACGTGAGCGTCCTCGACGATGCCGCCGTCCCGACGCTCGAACGCGAGCTCGCGCGCGTCGACGCGCCCCGCGAGGTGGCCGTCCGCGGGCCGGACGACGACCAGCGCGCCGACGCCCCCATCCAAGTCAGCGTCGGCCACGGCGGCAAACAGGAGTTCGCAACCGCCGTCCGGAGCGTCGCCGAGGCCGTTGACGCCGGCGAGATGGAGCCCGAAGACGTCGACGAGAGCGTCGTCGAATCCAAACTCGTATTCCCGGCGGAGCCGGACCTCGTCATCAAGACCGGCGCCGAGCGGCTCTCGGACTTCATGATTTGGCAGTCCGTCTACTCTGAACTCTACTTCACGGACGTGAACTGGCGGGACTTCCGGAAGCGGGACTACCTGCGCGCGGTTCTGGACTACGAGAACAGACAGCGGCGATTCGGGCGCTAGACCGAAGCACGGAAACCGCATATTTCCGGCGGTTCGGACGGTGACCGGGGCGCGCTGCGTCAGTCCGCGGACTGCCCCTCAGCGTCGACGTCCTCGGGCGGCTCGGGGAGGTGGTCGCGGAGCCGGTCGAGGATGCGCCGGGCTTCGCCGACTTCGGTGCCGAGCGCGCGGACGAGCGCGAGCGCCCGCTCTGCTCGCGTGCGGCGCCACGACGCCTCCCGGGACTCGTAGGTGCGGACGGCGCGCAGGAAGTCGACCTTCGAGAACTCCGGCCAGTACGGCGTGCAGAAGAAGACGGCGGCCTCGCTGCCGTTGGCGTGCCACGGCAGGAAGTTCGACGTGCGCTCGTCGCCCCCGGTGCGGATGATGAGGTCCACGTCCTGCACGGGGCTGGTGTGGAGCCGGGACTCGATGTCCTCGACGCCGACGGCCTCGGGCGAGAGGTCGCCGTCAGCGACGGCTTCGGCGACCCCGCGGGCAGCGCCGAGCAGTTCCGCGCGGCCGCCGTACGCGAGCGCGACGTTCAGCGCGAAGCCGTCGTAGCCCGCGGTCCGGGATTCGGCGTACTCGACGGCGTCCTGCACGCGCTCGGGGAGGCGGTCGGTGTCCCCGATAGCGCGAATGCGAACGCGCCGGTCGTGGACGCGGTCGGCGTCCGCGAACTCGTTGAGCTTCGCTTCGAGGAGGTCGAAGAGGTGCTGTTGCTGGTCCTCGGGGCGCTGGAAGTTCTCCGTGGAGAACGCGTACAGGGTCAGCTCTTCGACGCCGAGCTCCGCGCACCAGTCCAACACCTGCTCGGTGGTCTGGGCGCCGGACTGGTAGCCCTGCGTGGCGTCCTCGCCGTGCTCGCGGGCGTAGCGCCGGTTGCCGTCTTGGATGACGGCGACGTGCGCGGGCGCGCCGTCGACTTCCCGGCGGAGGACGCGCTCGTAGCCGGCGTTCACGACCGAGCGGAGCCAGTCTCGCATCACGCGAGGTGACGACAGTACGACGTATCAGCTTTCCGTTCGCGCGCTCGCGGAACGTCGCGGCGAACCGCCACACGTATGGCCAGTAGGTGTCTCGGTCCGCGTATGAGCGAGACGGTCAACGAGGACCTCTACCGGGACACGATGGAACTCCTGCGGCCCGGCGACATCGAGCTCGCGGGCGCGGTCGTCCACACGAGCTACGACTCCAGCGCGGAGAGCCTGCTCCACCAGCTCACCCTCGACGCTGGCGACGCGGTCGCCGAGCACGCCGACGTCGGCGACACGTACGTCTACTCGGGCAACGACAGCGACGAGTTCGGCGTGAACCAGCATCAGGGCCTGACACTGGAGGGTGACGAGTTCGTCTGGGAGTGCCAGCAGCTGCTCCGCGAGGGCACGTTCGACCTCGTGCTGTACTGGAAGGCGACCGGCGAGCACGACGCCGTCGTCGCGGACATCGAGGCGCTCGACGGCGTCGAGCACGTCGTCGGCATCACCGAGGACGGCTTCGACGCGTAATCGCGGGACGGCCGCGGTGCGGGCGGCCCACCGGTCGTTTCTGCGGTGCGGGCGGCTCTATTAGTCGTTCTCGATTCCCAGTTCGCGGCGCGAGTCGGGCCGTTTATGTTTCGTGCGGACGCAGATGAGTCCATGGATATTGCGGACCTCGACGACCGGGACCGCGCGGTGCTGAACGCGTTTCAGGGGGGGTTCCCGGTCGTGCATCGGCCGTTCGAGCCGGCGGCGCACGCGCTCCGGTCGCGGGGCGTGGACGTCGAGCCGGCGGGCTTGCTCGACCGCGTCCGACACCTCGACGACGAGGGCGTGTTGACGCGGTTCGGCGCGCTCATCAACGCCGAGGAAATCGGCGGGAGCGCGTCGCTGGTGGCGATGCACGCGCCCGAGGACGAGTTCGAGGACATCGCGGAGACCGTCAACGGGTTCCGGGAGGTCGCGCACAACTACGAGCGCGAGCACCCCTACCTGAACATGTGGTTCGTCGTGTCGGTCGCGGACGACGAGTCCGTGGAGGACGTGCTCGCGGACATCGAGGACGCGACCGGACAGGAGACGTACAACCTCCCGAAGCAACAGGAGTTCCGCGTGGAGGCGAAGTTCCTCGTGGACGGTCCCATCCCCGACGGCGACGTGGACCTCTCGCATCTGGGGCCGACGCCGGACCCGACCGACCGCGAGACGCTGACGCCCGCCGAGCGCGACCTCGTGCTCGAAGTGCAGGACGGCCTGCCGGTCGTGGAGACGCCGTATCAGGCGGTCGCGGCGGAAATCGGGCAGGAGACCGACTGGGTGGTGGAGACACTGCGGCGGTTCAACGAGGAGGGGAAGGTGCGCCGCGTCGGCGTCATCCCGAACCACTACTCGCTGGGGTACACGGAGAACGGGATGACCGTCTGGGACGTGCCCGACGACGTCGTCGCGGAGGTCGGCCCGGCCGTTGCGAGCCTCGACTTCGTGACCCACTGCTACGAGCGCCCGCGCCACGACGGCGTCTGGGAGTACAACTTCTTCGCGATGACGCACGGCCGCACCGAGGCGGAGAGCCAGCGCCGCGTCCAGCAGGTCCGGGACGTGATGGCCGACTACTGGGACGTCGGCGACGACGACTGGGACACGCTGTTCTCGACGCGCATCCTGAAGAAGACGGGCATCCGGCTGGCCGAGCGCGCGGACGCGAACACCGCATGAGCGGCGACCGCCGGACCCCGGGTGGTGGCGCGTGATTCCGCTGTTCCACGACTTCGACGGCGAGACGGTGCTGGTCGTCGGCGGCGGCCGCGTCGGCGCGCGGAAGGCGCGGACGTTCGCCCGCGAGGCCGACGTGGTCGCCGTGAGCCCCGAGTTCGTGGACGCTGACTTCGGGGACGCCGAGCGGGTGCGGGCCGCGCCCGAACCCGACGACGCCGACGACTGGGTGGCGCGGACGGAGCCGGCGCTCGTGGTCGCGGCGACCGACGACGGCGACGTGAACGACGCGTTCGCGGCGGCGGCGCGGGAGGCGGGCGCGCTCGTGAACCGCGCCGACGAGGCGGGCGGCCGGGACGCCGACAGCGTGGTCGTGCCGGCGACGGTCCGCGACGACCCGGTGACGGTCGCGGTGGCGACCGGCGGCGCCAGCCCCGCGCTCTCGAAGTACCTCCGCGAGCGCCTCGAAGGCGAGCTGGCGGGCGCGGGCGGGATGGCGGAACTGACGGCGACGCTGCGCGAGGAGCTGAAGGCCGCGGGCGTCCCACCGGAGACGCGCCGAGATGCGGTCAGGGCGGTGGTGCGTTCGGGGCCGGTTTGGAAGGCTTTACGTACTGGTGGGACAAACGCCCGGCAAACAGCCGACGACGTCGTCACAGGCGTCGTGGGGAACTCAGAGTGGTCCACGTGAACGGAAACACAGGCGTCGTCTCGGGCGTGCGCGTCTCCCACGAGTCGGCCTCCCTCTCGGAGCTGGAGGCCGCGAGTGCGGACAGCGAAGCGGACGCGCTCGACGCGCTGCTCGTCGAGCCGGCCGTCGAGGAGGCGTTCGTCATTCAGACGTGTCACCGCTCGGAGGCGTACGTCGTCGCGGACGAACCGAGGGACGGCCGCCGCGCGCTCGCCGCCGCGGGCTTCGACCCGGCGACCGAGGGCGCCGTCGCGATGGGGCACGAGGAGAGCCTGCGCCACCTGCTCCGGGTGGCCGCCGGCCTCGAATCGCTGGTCGTCGGCGAGGACCAGATTCTCGGGCAGGTGCGGGACGCCTACGACACCGCCCAAGACGCCGGCGCAATCGGGCACGTGCTCCGGCAGGCGGTGACGAAGGCCATCCACGTCGGCGAGCGCGCCCGCACGGAGACCGCAATCAACGAGGGCGTCACGTCGCTGGGGAGCGCGGCCGTCCGCCTCGTCGAGGACGAGGTGGACGTCGAGGGCGCGGACGCGCTGGTCGTTGGCGCCGGCGAGATGGGCGCGCTCGCGGCGAAGGCGCTCGCCAGTTCGGGCGTCGACCGCGTGGTCGTCGCCAACCGGACGCCCGCCCGCGCCGACCGCGTGGCCGACGCCGTCGACGCCGACACCACGACCGCGTCGCTGGACGAGACCGCCGACCACGCCGGGGACGCGGACATCGTCGTCACCGCGACGGGTAGCCCCGAGCCCGTGCTCGACGAGGCGGCGCTGGCGGACGCCGGCGAGACCGTCGTCGTCGACCTCGCGCGGCCGCGGGACGTGTCCTCAGACGCGGAGACCCTCGATTCGGTCTCCGTCCACGACCTCGACGACCTGCACGCGGTCACGGAGTCCACGCGCGAGCAGCGCGAGGACGCCGCCCGCGAGGTCGAGGCGATGCTGGAGGCGGAGTTCCAGCGCCTGCTCGCCCAGTACAAGCGCAAGCGCGCCGACGAGGTCATCGCGCGGATGTACGAGAGCGCCGACCGCTTGAAGGCCCGCGAGGTCTCGACGGCGGTCTCGAAGCTGGAGGCCGCGGGCACCGAGGTCTCCGAGGACGAGCGCGAGGTGCTGGAGTCGATGGCGGACGCGCTGGTCAGCCAGCTGCTGGCGGCGCCGACGAAGAGCCTACGGGACGCCGCCGAGGACGACGACTGGTCGACCATCGCGACCGCGCTGGAACTGTTCGACCCGGACTTCGAGGACGGGATGCCGTTCGACGCGCCCGCGGGCGAGGCGACGCCCGCCGAGTCCGAGGACTAAGCGTACCCGAGTCTGATTCCTACCGCGACGATAATGCCGACAGCCAGCGGCACGCCGAGCCCGACGATGCCGGTGAGACCGGCGGCGTCGGCGGCGATGCCGGCCGCGACCGCGAGCGCGGCGCCGAACCCGGTCGCCGCGACCAGCGCCCAATCGACGCTCTCATCGCTCATACCGCTCCCGTCGCCCGGCGTCGCCTTGGTCGTTCCGGCGGGTACGGTTTTGTGGCTGGCGTGCGACGCGTCGAGTATGGCCGAACGACTCTCCGACGACGAAATCGCGGACCGACTCCCCGACGGCTGGACGCTGGACGGCGACGAAATCGTGCGCGTCTACGAGTTTGACGACTATCTGGAGGGCGTGGCGTTCGCCTCCGAGGTCGGCGAACTCGCCGAGGAGGAGTTCCACCACCCCGAGATTCGGATTCGCTACGAGGAAGTGGAGGTGCGGTTCACGAGCCACGAGGCGGGCGGCGTCACCGAGCAGGACATCGAACTCGCGGAGTTGTGCGACGGCCTGCGGTAGGATGGACGCCCGGTACGTGTTCGCGGTGCGGTTCCGCCTCGACCCCGACTACGGAGTGGGCGTGGACCCGCAGACGTTCGAGACGCGAATGGAGCGGGAAGCGGCCGAGCCGGGCGAGCCGGGCTGGCTGTTCTTCCGGGACAACCTCTGGCGGGGCGAACTCGGGGACCGCGACCGCTTCCGCGAGCGCGCGGCGGACGCGCTGGGCGTCCCCGTCGAGTCCGTGGAGTACCGCGCGCTCGAAACCGACCGTGCGTACTACGACGCGCTCAAGGACGAGATTGGCGCGCACCTCGAACTGTTCAACGCCGACAACACGGCCGAGGTGCTGAACAAGTACCTCGGCAGCTCTGTGGAAGTGACTGACTGACGCGCCGGCGGAAAACACTTGCCGGCGAACCCCTTACGCTCCTGCCTGATGCAGCCCGCCGACTACGACGTCTGGTTGTTCGACCTCGACGGCACGCTCGTGGACACGGAGTGGTCGTACACGCGGGCGGTGTTCGACCGCGTCGGCGACCGCGTGGGCCACGAGTTCTCGGACTACCAAGCCGAAGTCCTGTGGCACGGGCTCGGCGGCTCGCGGAACGCCCAGCTCCGCGAGTGGGGGTTCGAGCCGTCGGCGTTCTGGGACGCGTTCCACGACGTGGAGGACCCGGCGGCGCGCGCGGAGGCGACGTACCTCTACGACGACGCCGAGCGCGTCGGCGACCTCGACGGGCCCGTGGGGCTGGTTACGCACTGCGCGGAGTTCCTCACGGAGCCGGTGATGGAGAGCCTCGACATCGGCGACTGGTTCGACGCCGTGGTCTGCTGCGACGAGGACATCGGCTGGAAGCCGGACCCGCGCCCCATCGAACTCGCGCTCGCTGACCTTGACGCCACTCCCGACCACGACGGCGTCTACGTGGGGGACGCAGAGAGCGACGTGGGTGCCGCCCGCAACGCCGGGCTGGACGGCGTGCACGTCGAGCGCCACGACCCCCACAAGCGCGGACACTGCGTGCTCGGTGACCGCCGCGTGGAGTCGTTCGACGAGCTGTTCGCCGCGGCCGGGAGCGCCGACTACCTCTCGTAGCCCGCGAGCCCGTCGAAGACCGCCGAAAGGTCGCCGAGCACACCTGCGAGTTCCTGCACGCCTGCTTTCTCGGCGCGCTCGGGGTTGGCGAGCGCGCGCACCGACTGTTCGCCCAGCGGCACGAATTCGAGGCCGAGGCGGTCGGCGGTCGCGCGCAGCGCGAGCCCGGCGTCCGCGTCGCCCTCCAAGACCGCTCGCGCGGGGCTCTCCGTGCCCTTCGTCTCGCGCTCGTAGCCGTCGATGCGCTCGGCGAGCGTGCGGCGGTCGCTGTCGCGGTCGTCCGCGAGTTCGGCGAGCGCGTCGTCGAAGGCGTCCCGCAGGCCGCTCGCACCGGTGCGGTTCGACAGCGTCACGTCCGCGTCCACGAGGTCCGCGACGCCGGAGACCGCAAGGGGGTTGCCGGCGGGGACGACCAGCCCCCACTCGCGGGTCCACGACGCGAGTTCCTCGCCCTCGCCCCGGCTGTCGGTCGTGACTGCCACGTCGGGCACGCCGTTCCGGAGGCGGCGCGCGCCCTCTCGCGCGCCGAGCGCGAGGAACCGCGGGTTCGAGAGGCGGTCGAGCACGCGGTCGAAGCCGGGGTCGCGCTCGCCGACCGCGAACACGGACGGAGGGCGGACGTCCGGCGAGAACAGCTCGACTTCGACGGTCTCGCCCTCGTCGAGGTACTCGGTGTCGGCGTCGACGGTGACGGTGCCGTCGGCCTCCACGAGGCTCGTGGTCGCGCCCGAGCCCTTGTCCACGGGGTAGACGAGCGTCTCGCCGTCCCCGGACTCCACGAGACCGGCGGGCATCAGGCGCGTGCGGCCCTCGCCGTAGCGCTCGCGGACCGCCATCGTCCCCTCGACGGTCGCCGAGCGCGGCTCGGGGAGGCCCGCAGCGTCCCGAATCTTGGGCGCGACGAACGTCCGGAAGATGGTGAGCGCCGAGACCGGATACCCCGGCAGCCCGACGTACGCGCTCCCGCCCATCTCGCCGACGAGCATGGGTTTCCCGGGCTTGACGCTGACGCCGTGCAGGCGGAGTTCGCCGCGCTCCTCGATGACTTGGTAGACCACGTCGACGGCGCTGGCGGAGGTCGACCCGGAGGAGAGGACGAGGTCGCAGTCCTCTGCGGCGTCCCGGAGCACGCGCTCCAGCGCCTCGTAGTCGTCGCCAGCGTGGGGGTACAGCACGGGCTCGCCGCCCGCGTCCCGCACCGCGGCGGCGATGGAGTAGCTGTTCACGTCGTAAATCTGGCCGGCGCGGTGGCGCACCTCGCCGCCCGGGCGCACGAGCTCGTCGCCCGTCGAGACGATGCCCACCTTCGGCTTCGCCTTGACGGGCACCGTCTCCATCCCGAGCGCCGCCAGCAGACCGATTTCCCGTGAAGTAAGGAGCGTGCCGGGGCCGAGCACGCGGTCGCCGGCCGCCACGTCCGCGCCCGCGACCATCACGCCGTCCCCCGGCGCCAGCGACGTGCGGACGGTCACGGTGTCGTCCTCGCGCGCGGTCCGTTCGACCATCACCACGGCGTCCGCGCCCGGCGGCACGGGCGCGCCAGTCGAAATCTCGGCGCACTCGCCGTCGTCGACGCTCACGTCTGGCTCGCTGCCCGCGTGGATGTCGCCGACGCACTCCACCTCCACGGGGTCGGTCTCGCTGGCGCCGAACGTGTCCGCCGCGCGGAGGGCGTAGCCGTCGACCTTCGCGCGGTCGAACCCCGGCACGTCGAGGCGGGCGTCCACGCGGTCCGCGAGCACGCGGCCGTCCGCGTCGTCCAAGTCCACGCGTTCGACGCCCGGCGAGAGGTCGAGACCGTCGATGACCTCGCGCGCCCGCTCGGGGCTGGCGAGGTCGCGGAACTGCTTGCGGTCGCTCATAGCTGGCCCTCCCAGTTCTCGACGGCGACGTCCTCGCCGGCGTCGAACCCCTCCGTCTGCTCGGGGACGACCACCCAGCCGTCCGCGAGCGCGACGCTGGAGAGCACGCCGCTCCCGCTCGCGCTCACCGGCTCCGCGACCGTCTCCCCGTCCGCCTCGCGGAGGCGGACGCGCGCGAACGTCCGCACGCCGGGCTCCGAACGGACCTTCCCCTCAAGTTTGGCTCGCGCGCTCGGCGGGGCTTCGAGCGGCATCCCGCCGGCGCGCTGGAGCGCGGGCCGCAGGAACTGCACGGCGTTGACGATGCACGCGACCGGGTAGCCGGGCAGCATCACGACGAGCGTGCCCGCGACCTCGCCGAGCGCGACCGGGTGGCCGGGCCGCAGCGCGACGCCGTGGACGAACACCTCGCCGAGGTCGCCGACGACCTCGGGGATGAGGTCGCGCTCGCCGACCGAGGAGCCGCCCGTGGTCACGACGATGTCGGCGTCCACGTTCGCCTCGATGGCGTCCGCGAGCGCGTCCTCGTCGTCGGTCACCACGTCATCGTAGCGCGTGCTCGCGCCCCAGCGCTGCGCGAGCCGCGAGATGGTGAGGCCGTTCGTCTCCACGACCTCGCCGGGACCGGGGTCGTCCTGCACCAGCTCCTCGCCGGTCGGCACGACGGCCACGTCCGGGCGCTCGTACACCTCGACCTCGCGCAGTCCCACGGACTTCAGCAGGCCGAGGTCGGAGGGGCGGAGGCGGTGGCCGGGCTCGTAGAGCCGGTCGCCCGCGTCCACGTCCTCCCCGACCGGCGCGACGTTCTCGCCCTCGCCGACCGCGTCGAACACCTCGACTTCGCCGCTCGCGGCGTTCGCCTGCTCCACCATCACGACCGCGTCCGCCCACTCCGGGGCCGCGCTCCCCGTGTGGACGCGCTCGGCCTCGTCCTCGCGGAGCACCGCGGGCGACCGGTCGCTCGCGCCGAACGTGTCCGCGGCGCGCACCGCGAACCCGTCCATCGCCGCGCGCCGGTAGTGCGGAACGTTCCGCTCGGCAGTCACGGGGGACGCCACCGCCCGGCCGTCCGCCTCGGTGAGGGGAACCCGCTCCGTGCGGTCGTGGACCGCGACGCGGTCGAGCAGCCGCTCGCGGGCGGCCGCGACGCGCGTTCGCTCCTTGAAGCCGGCGTCGTGCCGGTCGTGTTCGGTCATGGGCGTCCGTTCGGCTCGGGCAGGGGTAAAGCCTGCGTGGGCGGAGCGACCCGCCGCCACCGCCGCGGGCCCGCGCGACCCCGGAACGGGCGTGAAAACGCGCTTAATTCGGCTTAACCGTCGGTAATCCGGGGCGAGCGACTGCAGCGTTGAATACCCCGGCGGCCGATGAGTCGAGTGGCGGCAGTGGTTCGCCGCCGGTCAGGGCACACTGAGCGTCAACGTACGTCGCCGGACGTTCCCCCCAACGTCGGCGACACGGACCGCACGACACTCCCCCATCCGCTCGGTCCAGTCAGCGTCTGTCAGACGCCATCCGGTGTGTCGCGCACAGCCGGTTTCGCGCGCTCGCGGGGTCCCCCGCCGCGAGCGCGTCCGTCCTCGCGGACGGTTCGTCTTTTCGGCGTGCTCCGCCGACGACCACCGGCTTTAACGACGCGCCGACCCAACGGTTTGGTATGTCCCGCTTGCGCGAAGCGCTGGGGAGCCTGCCCGACTCCGTGTTCGTCGACGTCCTAGAGAGTGACGACGCCTACGCGTTCGTCGTCGACGTGCCGGGGGCGACCGCCGACACCGTCGACGTCCGCGTCGAGGGGCGGACGCTCGCGGTGGACGCGCGCCGCGAGAAAGCCGTGCCCGCCGCGTTCGACTACTGCAGCGAGGAGCGGTCGCTGTTCCTCGAACTGGAGCTGCCGCTGCCGCCGAACGCCAGCGACGACGGCGCGTCCGCGAGCGTCGAGGACGGCGTGCTCGACGTGCGGCTACCCAAGCGCGGCGCCGACAACCACAGCGTGCCCATCGAGGGGTAGACGGGTGGCGCTGTTCAAGGCGTACCGGCGGTTCGTCGTCGTCGTCTGGCAGTTCCTCCCGCTCGTGTGGGGGTACCTGCGCGACCGGCGGCGGTTCGTGTTGTTCGGCGGGAAGCGCCGCGTCACCTCGGAGATGCGGGTGGCGCGGGCGCGCCGCCTGCTGGACTCGCTGCTGACGCTCGGGCCGACGTTCATCAAGCTCGGCCAGCTGTTGTCCACGCGCCCGGACGTGCTCCCGCCGGAGTACGTGGAGGTGCTGGCGGACCTCCAAGACCGCGTGCCGCCAGCGGAGTACGAGGACGCGCGCATCGTCCTCGAAGAGGACCTCGGGCCGGTCGACGAGCGCTTCGACGACTTCGACGACGAGGCCATCAGCGGCGCGAGCCTCGGCCAAGTGTACACCGCGAAGGTGGACGGCGACGAGGTGGCGGTGAAGGTGCGGCGGCCGGGAATCGAGGAGCTCGTGGAGGCGGACCTCCGCGTGCTCCGGTGGACGCTCCCGCTGGTCGCGCGGTTCGTCGGGCAGTCGCGGGCGTTCAGCCTCGAGAACCTCGCCGACGAGTTCGCCAAGACCATCCGCGAGGAGATGGACTACGGCCGGGAGGCGGAGATGCTCACCGAGATTCGCGGCAACTTCGCCGACGACCCGAGCGTCGTGGTGCCGGCGGTCTACGAGAGCCACTCCAGCAACCGCGTGCTCACGATGGAGTACGTCCCCGGCACGAAGATTTCCGACGTCGAGGAGCTGGACCGCCGCGGCATCGACCGCGAGGGCGTCGCGGAGACCGTCGAGCGCGCGTACCTCCAGATGATAATCGAGGACGGCGTGTTCCACGCCGACCCCCACCCGGGGAATCTGGCGGTCCGCGACGACGGCGCGGTGGTGTTCTACGACTTCGGGATGAGCGGCCGGGTCGACGAGTTCGTCCAGTCAAAAATCGTGGACTTCTACGTCGCGGTGGCGAACCAAGACATCGACGCGATTCTGGACGCGCTCATCGAGATGGGGACGCTCTCCCCGGAGGCCGACCGCGCGACGATGGCGGACGTGATGGAGCTGGCGATTCAGGACGCCCGCGGGGAGTCCATCGAGACGTACCGCGTCCAGCAGATCGTCGGGCAGGTCGAGGACACCATCTACGAGTTCCCGCTGCGGCTGCCGTCGAACCTCGCGCTCGTGTTGCGAGTGGCGACCGTCGTGGAGGGCGTCTGCGTGACCCTCGACTCCGACTTCGACTTCATCACGGTGGCGACGGACTACCTCGCCGAGGAGGGCTACCGCGAGGAGTCCATCCGGCAGTTCGCGGAGGAGACCGCCGACCAGTTCCAGCGCTCCGCCCAGTCGGCGGTCCGGATTCCGCCGAAACTGGAGTCCGCGCTCGACCGCGTGGAGCGCGAGGACTTGCACGTGCGCGCGGACCTCGAAGACAGCGACGGCGTCGTCGACCGGCTGGCGCGCCGCGTGGTGCTGGGGCTCGCGTTCGCCACGAGCGTCCCGACGACGGCGTTCCTCTACGCGGAAGCGGACCTGCTCGCTGCCGGCGTAATGGGCGCGTTCACGGCCGCCGTGGGCGTCGGGCTCTACCGGTCGTTCCGGAAGCGCCGCGGGACGCTGGCGACCCCGCAGTTCACGCGGCAGAACCTCGGGCAGCGCCGCCGCGACGACTGACTGCCGGCGCCGTCCCTGTTTTGGCTCGGGGGCGCGAAGCGCGGGTATGGACGTCGATTCCTTCGAGCTGGAGCGGTGGTTCGCGGAGTACGAGCACGACGCCGACGTGATGCTCGCCGAGAGCGGCGTGCGGAGCCTCCCGGCGGAGCGCTTCGACACCGACCCCGGCGACCTCGGCTACGTCATCCCGACCGACGGCGCGCCCGACGTGCGCGAGACAATCGCGGCCGAATACGGCCGCAGCGCCGACGAGGTGCTCTGCACGGTCGGGACGCAGGAGGCGAACTTCCTCGCGTTCCAGTCGCTCCTCTCGCCGGGCGACCACGTAGTCGTCGTCACGCCGACCTACCAGAGCCTCCACGCCGTCCCCGACTCAATCTGCGACGTGACCCGCGTCCCGCTCGACGAGTCCGACTGGACGCTCGACGTGGACGCGGTCGCGGACGCGGTGCGACCCGAGACCGCGCTCGTGGTCGTGAACAACCCGAACAACCCCACGGGACGGGAGCACCCCGAGGACGCGATGCGCGCGCTCTACGAGGTCGCCGCCGACAACGACGCGTACCTGCTCGGCGACGAGGTGTACCGCGAACTCTCGCCGGAGCCCGTGCCGCCGGTCGCGAGCATGGGCGAGTACGGCATCAGCACCGCCAGCCTCTCGAAGGCGTACGGGCTGGCGGGGCTGCGGTTCGGCTGGCTCGCGGGCCCCCGCGAGGTCGTCGAAGCCGCCGAGCGCTGGAAGGACTACACGACGATTTCGCCGTCGAAGTTCGGCCAGCACGTCGCCCGACAGGTGCTCGACGACCCCGAGGAGCTCCGGCGGGAGTCGCTGGCCCACGTCCGCGAGAACGCCGAAATCACGGCCGACTGGGCGCGCGACCACGGCCTCGACTGGCCGGACCCCGTCGGCTGTAACGTCTTCCTGCGCGTGCCCGACGGCTTCGACGGGTCGCGGGCGTTCTGCCGCACCGTCGTCGAGGACGGTGGCGTCGTGCTCGCGCCCGGCGACTGCTTCTCCGCGGGCGGCGAGTCCTACGACGACTACTTCCGGCTCGGGTTCGGGCTACCGACCGACGAACTCCGCGAGGGGCTGGCGCGCGTCGACGGCGTGCTCTGAGCGGCCACGCTCACGTGGCCGTCTCCGCGAGCGTGTGGGCCTCTCCCGGCCAGAACGCGTTCCAAACCGTTTATACACGGCAGGCGTGAATCCGGGCGTATGGCGAAAGAGCAGACCGAAGTCCGGGAACTGCAGGAAGGCAACTACGTGATGATCGAGGACACGCCCTGCCAAATCAACGCCTACAGCACCGCCAAGCCCGGCAAGCACGGGAGCGCGAAGGCGCGCGTCGAGGCCGAGGGCGTCTTCGACGGGAAGAAGCGAAGCTTCAGCCAGCCCGTCGACGCGAAGGTCTGGATTCCAATCATCGAGCGCAAGCAGGGCCAAGTCGTCTCGCTGGAGTCCGAGACGGTCGCGCAGGTCATGGACCTCGACACCTACGAGACGGTGACGATGCAGATTCCCGCCGAACTGGACCTCTCCGCCGACGACAACATCGAGTTCCTCGAGTTCGAGGACAAGCGCAAGATTCTCGAATAACGGATGTTCCCCGGCGCCAGCCCCGTCGACGAGGCCGCCGACGCGCCGTTCGCCGACGCGCCGTTCGCCGACGCGGACTACGTCGTCGCTGGCGCACCGCTTGACGTCTCTACGTCGTTCCGGCCGGGCGCACGGTTCGGCCCGGACCGCATCAGGAAGTTCGCGCGCACGTTCGAGGACTACCACCCCGAGACGGGGACGCACTTCTCCGAGCTACGCGTCGCCGACCGCGGCGACGTCCACGTGTGGCACGACACCGCCGAGTACCTCGACTACCTCGAAGGCGTCCTGACCGACGTCCGCTGGGCGGACGCCGTGCCCGTGCTGTTGGGCGGCGAGCACACCGTGAGCGTCGCGGGCGTCCGGGCGGCCGACCCGGACGTATTCGTCGCGCTGGACGCCCACCTCGACCTCCGCGAGGAGCTCGGCGGCGACGAACTCAGCCACTCGACGGTCACCCGGCACGCCCTCGACGTCGCCGACGAGGCGGTCGTCGTGGGCGCGCGCTCGGGCAGCGAGGCCGAGTGGGAGCGCGCCACCGACGGCGACGTGACCGTCGTCGAGCCAGACAATGCGGCGGAGTGGACGCCCGACGTCGACGGCTCGGTCTACCTCTCGGTGGACATCGACGCCGCGGACCCGGCGTACGCGCCCGGAACCGGCACACCCGAGCCGTTCGGCCTCGACACCGCGACGATGCGCGACCTCGTGCGCGCGCTCGCGCCGCAGGCAGTGAGCTTCGACGTGGTGGAAGTCAACGACCGCGACGACGGGCAGGCGGCGACGCTCGCGGCGAAGCTCGTCCGCGAGTTCGTTCACGCCCACGCCGACGCCTGACTACTCCTCGACGACCTCCGCCGCCTAGAAGTCCCCGGAGCGCGCGCACTCCCACATGGACCTCTCGGACATCGTCACGAAGTACGACGAGCGGCTGCGCGTGGACGACTACGAGGACGCCGCGACGAACGGCCTGCAGGTCGGCCCGGAGGACGCCGACGTGGAGCGCGTGGCGTTCGCGGTGGACGCCGCGACCGCGACCATCGAGACGGCCGTCGAGTGGGGCGCGGACCTGCTGGTCGTCCACCACGGTATCATCTGGGGCGGCATCGACGCGGTGACCGGCCGCGAGTACGACCGCGTGCGCGCGCTGCTGGACGGCGACTGCGCGCTGTACGCCGCCCACCTGCCGCTGGACGGCCACCCCGAGTTGGGGAACGCCGCGCGGCTCGCCCAGCGCCTCGGCTTGGAGAACCGCGCGCCGTTCGGCGCGCACGCCGGCGAGCACCTCGGGTCGCGGGGCACCGCCCCGAACGGGTTCACGGCCGACGAGCTCGCGGCGACGCTCGACGACGAACTCGACCCCGAGGGCGGCGTGCAAGTGCTGGACTTCGGCCCCGACACCATCGAGGACGTGGCGGTGCTGACCGGGAGCGGCGCGGACTGGATTCGGGAGGCCGAGGCCGACGGCGTGGACGCGCTGGTCACCGGCGAGGGCAAGCAGAAGCTCTACCACGAGGCCCGGGAGGCCGGCGTCTCGGTGTTTCTCGCGGGCCACTACGCGACGGAGACGCTGGGCGTGCGCGCGCTCCGGTCGGTCGCCGACGACTGGGACGTGGAGACGACGTTCGTCGACCACCCCACGGGGCTGTGAGCGCGCGAGCGAAACGAACCGGCGAGGCCTGCCGCGAGACAGTATCACGAACGAAAATCGGGGGCGAACCCTTTTGACGTATCCCGGAGACGCCACGTAGGAAGATGGGGATTGCCCGCCAGTTCGAACGAGTCCGGGGGAGCTACGGAGCGAAGCTCGCCGTAGCCCTGCTCGTCGTCGTCGCGATTGCCGTCGGCGTCGGCGCGATGGTGTACCAGCAGACCAACGACCAACTACAGGAGGACGTTCGCACGGAACTGTCCTCGACCGCGAACGCCCGCGCCGCGCAACTGAACGAGTTCCTCGACAACGTGCGCGGCCAGACGCGGCTGGCGTCCTCGCGGCCGGAGTTACAGTCCGGGGACGACGCCCAGATTTCGTCGTTCCTCGACGAACTGGCCGCCAGCGACTCGCTCCCAGACGGAGTGAGAGCGGTCCACTACTACGACGCCGCCAGCCAGCGCATCGTCGAGAGCTCCGACGACGGGTCGGTGGGCGAGAACGCCGCCGACAACGGCGCGGCGTTTGCGACCGACCCGCCCGCGTTCGACGCCGCGGACGGCGTCGCGGTGACCGCGCCCTACGAGGTCTCGGGCGCGGACGCGCCCGTCGTCGCAGTGGTGTCGCCAATCGAGGACGCCAGCGAGAAGCGCCTCGTCTACGTCGTCGGCGTGGACTCGCTGACCAGCGGCTTCAGCGAAGTCGTCGACGGCAGCGACACCGTGGTCGTGAACAGCGAGGGGACGAACGTCGCGCACACCGACGCCGCGCAGGTGTTGGCGGCCCACGAGGGGAGCGCGTCGATGCTCGAACGCTCGCTGTCCGAGTCGACGTTCATGAACGAGGGCGGCACCGTGATGGCGGCAGCGCCCGTCGCGGGCGCCGACTGGACCGTGATGGTCCACGCGCCCAGCAGTCAAGCGTTCGCGCTCAGCGACTACGTCGCCTCCAGCGTCATCGGGCTCATCCTCCTGACCGTGGTGAGTCTGGCGCTGGTCGGCGTGACGCTGGGGTCGACGACGGTCATCTCGCTGCGCCAGCTGTCCGCGCGCGCCGACGAGATGGCCGACGGCGACCTCGACACCAGCATCGAGACCAACCGGAACGACGAGTTCGGGACGCTCGCGGCGTCGTTCCGCCGGCTGCGTGACTCGCTGTCGGACTCCTTGTCGGAGGCCGAGGCCGCGAAGGCCGACGCCGAGGCCGCCCGCGAGGAGGCCGAGGCCCAGCGGGAGGAGGCCGAGCAAGCCCGGCAGTCCGCTCAAGAGACCGCGCGCGAACTGGAATCCGCGGCCACCGACTACGACGACGCGATGACCGCGGTCGCGGACGGCGACCTGACGCGGCGCGTCGACGCCGACCGCGGCCACGACGCGATGGCGCAGGTCGGGCGCTCGCTGAACGCGATGCTCGACGACATCGAGGACAGCGTCGCCGCCGCGTCGTCGTTCGCCGACCACGTCTCCACGGCGGCCGCGAGCGTCGACGACGGCGCGACCGCGGCGATGGACGCCAGCACGGACGTCTCCGGCGCGGTGGACGAGATTTCCGACGGCGCGACCGAGCAGACCGAGCGCCTCCACGAGGTCGCGGGCGAGGTCGACGACCTCTCCGCGAGCGCCGAGGAGGTCGCCGAGACGGTGGCGTCGCTGGCGGACACCGCGGGACAGGCCGCGGACGCCGTCGAGGACGGGCAAGACGCCGCCGAGGACGCGGTGGCGACCATCGACGAGGTCGCCGAGGAGGCAGAGGACGCGGCCGCCGCGATGGACGCCCTCGACGGCGAGATGGACGACCTCGGCGAGGTCGTCGACGTCATCGCGGACATCGCCGAGCAGACGAACCTGCTGGCGCTGAACGCGTCCATCGAAGCCGCACGCACGGGCGCCGAGGGCGACGGGTTCGCCGTGGTCGCCGACGAGGTCAAGGGGCTCGCCGAGGAGTCCCACGCCGCCGCCCAAGACGTCGAAGACCGGCTGCTGGACTTACAGGAGCAGGTCAGCGACGTGGCCGACGAGATGCGCGAGACCAGCCAGCACGTCGCGGACGGCCGCGAGACCGTCGACGAGACCGCGGACGCGCTCGACGACGTGGTGGAGTTCGTCGCGCAGACGGACTCGGCGGCCGGCGAGATTCGGGAGGCGACCGACCGGCAGGCCGAGGCCGCCTCGCGGGTGGCGTCGGCGGTCGACGAAGTGGCGAGCATCAGCGAGGAGACCGCCGCGCAGTCGACCGACGTGGCGGACGCCGCGGACGAACAGACGGAGACGCTCTCGGAGGTCGGGGACGCGGCCGCCGACCTCGCGGAGCGCGCGGTCACGCTCGAAGACCTGCTCGCGGACTTCGACGCCCGCGGCGACGGGGGTGACCTCCAGTGACGCCCGAGACGTGGTTCTGGGTGGGCGCCGTCGGGATGACGCTGGGGACGCTGTTGCCCGTCCGGGACGCCATCAAGAACCCCTCGCGGCGCCGCTTCGACGCCGTGCTGGTCGGCGTCACCGGCATCGCCGCCGTCGCGTACGCGCTGATGGCGGTCGGCGTCGGGAGCATGGACGTCAACGGCTACACGATTCAGCTCGCGCGGTACGCCGACTGGCTGGCGACGACGCCGCTGCTCGTGCTGTACCTCGCGATGCTGTCGCGGCCGGGCAAGCGCGCGTACGCCGGCCTCGTGGTGGCCGACGTGGCGGTCATCGCGGCCGGCATCGGCGCGGCGCTCTCGCCGACGCCCGAGAAGTGGGCGTTCTACGCGGTCGGCTGCGTCGCGTACGTCGCGCTGCTGTACGGGCTGATGCGGACGCTGCCGGCGGCGCTCGGCCCCGACGCCGACTCGCGCGTCGACGCGACGTTCACGACGCTGCGGAACCTCACGGTCGTGCTGTGGACGCTGTACCCGGTCGTGTGGCTGCTCGCTCCCACCGGAATCGGCGTCCTCCAGCCCGAGATGGAGGCCATCGTCGTGGTCTACCTCGACTTCATCAGCAAGGTCGGGTTCGTCGCGTTCGCGGTGCTGGGCGCGGACGCCATCGACCGCGTCGTCGGCGCGACCCAGCGCACCCCCGCGCCCACGGCTGACGACGACTGACGAACCACCCTTCGTCACGTGGCGTTCTTCCCGCGAAAAATACTCCCTTAGCCCGTTTCTGTTCTGTTTTCGGCAGTTCCGGAGTCGTGCGTGGAAAGGGAGAGTTAAGTAGTCGAATCGCAACGCTGAGAACTGTACGGACTGCCGCGCGGGAGCCAAACCATGAGAGACGAATACGACTTACTCATCGTCGGCGGAGGTATCAGTGGGGCTTCGCTGCTGTACACGGCGGCGAAGTTCACGGACATCGAGGACATCGCGCTGGTGGAGAAAGAAGACGAGATTGCGGCCATCAACTCCCACAGCACGAACAACTCCCAGACGCTGCACTTCGGCGACATCGAGACGAACTACACGCTCGAGAAGGCCGAGGACGTCAAGGAGGGCGCGGAGCTGCTGGCGGGCTACCTCGAGAACGCCGACCCGGACCGCGAGATGCACAGCAAGCGCTCGAAGATGGTGCTGGGCGTCGGCGACGAGGAGGTCCGGAAGCTCGAAGCCCGCTACCACGAGGAGGGCTTCGGCGACCTCTACCCGAAACTGGACGCCATCGACCGCGAGGAAATCGCGGAGCTCGAACCGAAGGTCGTCGAGGGCCGCGACGACGACGAGGAGATGCTCGCGCTCCAGACGCCGGACGGCTACGTCGTCGACTACGGCATGACCGCCCAGTCGTTCGTCGACGAGGCCACCGAGGTCGACGGCGTGGACGTCTACACGGGCACGGAAGTGAAGGAGCTCAACGACACCGGCGACGAGTTCCTCGTGGAGACCGACGCCGGCTGGTTCGAGAGCGACGTGGCCGTCGTCGCCGCCGGCTCGCACAGCCTCCAAATCGCCAAGGAGATGGGGTACGGCGAGAACATGAGCCTGCTCCCGGTCGCGGGCAGCTTCTTCCTCGCGGAGGACTTCCTCAACGGGAAGGTGTACACGCTCCAGATGAAGAAGCTCCCGTTCGCGGCCGTCCACGGCGACGCCGACGTCCACGACGACGGCATCACGCGCTTCGGGCCGACCGCGAAGCTCGTGCCGGCGCTCGAACGCGGGGAGCTCGACACCGTCAGCGACTTCTTCGACGTGTTCGGGCTGAACGTCGACTCGTTCCTGAGCTACGCGAACATCCTCGCCGACCGCATCCTCTTCCCGTACGTCGTCCGCAACCTCGTCTACGACGTCCCCGAAATCGGGAAGCGCACGTTCCTCCCGGAGGTCCAGAAGGTCGTGCCGAGCGCGACCCTCGACGACATCGAGCGCGCGAAGGGCTACGGCGGCGTCCGCCCCCAGATTGTCGACACCGAGAAGAAGTCCCTCGACATGGGCGAGGCCAAGATTACGGGCGACGGCATCATCTTCAACATCACGCCGTCGCCGGGCGCGTCGACGTGCCTGAAGAACGCGATGCGGGACACCGAGCAGCTGCTGGAGTTCTTCGAGGACGACCACGAGTTCGACGAGGACGCGTTCCGCGACGAGACCATTCGGAACTTCCCGCGCATCGACGACGGCGATGCCGAAACCGAGGACGCCGCGGCGAGCGCCGCCGCCGACGACTGACGCGGCAGCGCCGTAATCCGCCGTTCGACGCCGTTCTCCGTTCTCCCGCGAATTGCGCGTACGCACCGCTCACTCCCCAGCGTAGCCTCTGGTCCGTCGAACGCCGAGACGTACAGGAACATTTATTACATTTTCTGCTGTAGTGGTTGGTACGTCATGTCGGTCGTACCTGTACGCGAGTAGCTCTTCTCCGGCCGTACAGCCCCCAGACCGACCTACCGCGCCACCCATTCCACCCGTGAGCACACACCCCCAGCACGCGACCGAACCGAACCCGACCACCGAACCGACGCCCGGCGAGACCGCCACCCGGACCACGTCGTCGACCGACGACACCGGCCGAGAGCGCGACGACACGCCAGAGTCGTGGGTCGCGCGGTGTCAGTCCCAGTTTGAAACCGGTGACTCCGCGCGCCTCCGCAACCTCGCCGACGACGAGAACCACGCGATGCCCGACGGCGTCTGACCGCCGTCGCCCGTGCTCGGAATCCTCTTGCCCGTGGCCCCAGTACGTCTACGCGGCCGATGACGACGCCACCGGGCCGACCCGGGGTGGCTCCCGGGGACGACGAGCCCTATGAGTGCCGAGGCCTTCTGACCAACGAGTCACGGACCCGGACCACAGTACCGAATAGTGCTGCGGCCGAGCGTTCCGGGATCCAGAGGTCACCGTAGAACTGTCCCTCCATCGGCGTCAGAAATCGACGTGTTGGAGGTACAATCCGACCGAGATTGCAAGAGACAGAAAGAGCAGGAGCGTCACAGCTTCGAAGAAGCGACGCGTGCTCCCGCTCGCGGACTTACTCGCGTACCACGACCGCTCCTCCGGCGCGTGTTCGTAGTCGAAGTTCATCGACGACGAGAGGCTCGCGTTCGTCTCCATCACGCCGGGGTACTCGCTTCGGAGGTACGATTCGATCTCGTCGCGCCGGGCCCACGCGCTGTTCCGACTGTTCCGAAAGCTCTCGACGTAGACGAGCAGCAGCTTGAAACTGACCGCTCCCAGCGCACTGATCAGGGCGAGCACGAGTAACTCCGTCTCTACCCCGACAGACTCCGTAGTGACCACCGAGATCGCTCCCGAGAGAAGTAGACTCCCGATAACGAACGCGAGGTAGTAGGACTGGTTGACGAGGCGGTCACGGTACCGCGCGTCTTCGGACGCGACTTGGTAGTCCGTCAACAGCGTGTCGATCACCTGCTCACGCTCGGCGCCGTCGACGGCTTCGAGCGGGTCGTGCTCTTCGAGTTTGATTCGTTGGGAATCCTCGTCGGGCTGCTCGGCAGCGTCACTACCCATCGTCGCCTCGCTGGGGAAGATAGCCTTCCCGCCGCGCGAGTACGAGCGGTGTCACGCTCCAACTCGGCGTCGGCTCGGAGACGATACGGTCGAGGGCTGCCGATGGGGGCACCGTGATAACCGACCTGATCTCGGGCTCCCGACCGGTTGGCTTCTTCTCGGGAGACGCCACCTCACCAAGCCAGACGACGTGTTGTTCCGCGGGGTTCCACGCACTGCTGTAGAACGACCCGATGCGTTCCGCGGACTGCGGTTCGTACCCCGTCTCCTCGGTGAACTCGCGTGAAGCGGCGGCTTCGGGCGTCTCCTCGTCCTCCATGGCGCCGCCGGGGAACTCGACGAACCGACCGCCCAGTCGGGGGCGGTAGAGTTCGACGAGGACGAGCTCGCCTTCGTGCGTTGCGACGCCGATCGCGGCCTCGCTACGGGGGCGAATCCGATAGTAGTCGTTCGCTCGTCCAGAGGGGAGCTCCACGTCGAGACGCTCGACGTCGAAGTAGGGGTTCCCGTACTCGGTCGACGAGTCCAGTACCGGCCACCCGTTGGTATCCATGCACGCTGATCGGATTCGGTACGGATAAATTTCCCTTCACGTCGACCCCGCGTCGCGGCCTTACCAGACGAAGCGGTACAGCAGGTGAACGTCGCGTAGGCGCCGACCGTCGAGAACAACGGCACGACGTTCTGCATCACCAGCACCCGCGCGGTCGTGCTGGGGTCGAACAATTCGATACGACCGATTTGACCGAGGACGAAGTAGTATCTGAGGTCGAGTACCTTCTTGATGCTGAACTCATCACTTGGATTGACGCCGATGAAGAGGCTACAGAATTCAAGCAGCACCGTCTAACGAAAGCGGGCTTCTAGATAATTCACGAGCAGGAGCAAGCGGAACGCCGGCTTGAGTGGCAGCGAGAAAGTGCGAATATCGATCCGGTGCTGACCATCGCTACGATTGTCCTCGCAGTGATTTCCGGTGGTCGCTGTTCTACTCGATATTCAGCCGCCTACCCGCTGGGCGCTACTCGGCTTCTATACTGTTGTATTGGGAATCGGTACGGTAGCAGCACATCGTATCCTCCCAAACTTGGAATAGCCGAGTTACGGATTCAGAAATCCTTATAGCCGGTTTAAACAGATCCGGTATGGATAGATTGTGAGTGCGTGAGTGCCGAGGCCACAATTCCGCTCGCTAACCACACGCGACTCTCGCGGCCGACAGTCGCGGAACACCCTACCCTATAATAACTAAGAAGAATATTTTAAACATAGATACTACCGCAAGTCATATCCCGGTCGTGAGCGTCTGGTCGGACAACGAATGGCCGAGCACATCTCCACGACGCACATCGGCAGTCTCCCGCGCGACCCCGACCTCCTCGACCTGTTGAAGCGCCGGCAGGACGGTGACAGCGTAGACGCCGACGAGTGGCGACAGACCGTACAGGACGCCACCGAATCGGTCGTCCGAAAGCAGGCTGAAGTCGGCCTCGACGTGGTGAACAACGGCGAGCAGCCCCGCGTCTCGTTCAACTGGTACGTCGCCAACCGCCTCACCGGAATCGGGGGGGCGCGCGACGCCCCGCTGTGGGACGACCTCGCGGACTACCCCGACTACGCCAGCGATGCCTTCGACACCGAGACCATCGACCTCACCGAGCAGCCCGCGGTCACCGGGCCCGTCGAGTACGACGGCACGGCGGCGCTCGACGAGGAACTCGAGACGTTCGCGGACGCGCGCGACACCGTCGACGCCGACTTCGAGGGCACGTTCCTGACCGCGGCGTCGCCGGGCGTCGCGGCCGCGACGCTCGTCAACGAGCACTACGACTCCCACGAGGAGTTCGTCCATGCCGTCGGCGACGCGCTCCGCGAGGAGTACGAGGCCATCGCCGACACGGGCGCCGTCCTCCACCTCGACGCCCCCGACCTGCTGACCACGGGCCACCGCGGGTTCGGCGACCGCCCCGTCGAGAAGCTCAAGCCCATCGTCCGCCTGCACGTGAACGCGCTCAACGAGGCGACGCGGAACGTCCCCGACGACCAGATTCGCGTCCACACCTGTTGGGGGAGCTACGAGGGCCCCCACCACCGCGACACGCCGCTCGAAGCCGTGCTTCCCGAACTCTACGAACTCGACGTGGGCGGGCTCTCCGTCGAGGAAGCCAACCCCCGCCACGAACACGAGTACCGCGTCTTCGCCGAGCACCCGCTGCCCGACGACTGGGAACTCATCCCGGGCGTCGTGGACGTGAAGACGAACGTCGTCGAACACCCCGACGTGGTCGCCGACCGCATCGAGCGCGTCGCGGACGCCGTCGGCGACCCCGCGCGCATCACCGCCGCGCCCGACTGCGGCTTCGACACGCAGGCCGGCCTCGCCATGGTCCACCCCGACATCGCGTGGAAGAAGCTCGACGCGCTCGTCGAGGGCGCCCAGCGAGCGAGCGACCGCCTGTTCTAGTCCTCGTCTTCCCCGGTCAGCCCGCGCCGGATGCTCCCTACCAGCGTTTCGAGGTCGTCGGGGTCGGCGTCCACGGCCACCTCCAGCGAGAGCGCGTGCTCGTCGCCACCCTCGCCGCCTCCGCCGCTCTCCGACCCCGCGTCGGCTCCCGTGGCGGCCTCGATGTCCGCCAAGAGCGACTCGACATCCGAGGCGTCCGCCGCATCCACGAGCGCCTCGATGGCTTCGCCGGGGACGGCCGCCTCCTCGGCCGGTTCGCCTTCCTCCGATTCGTCCGTTTCCGCTTCGCGCTCCTCGGCGACCGCCTCGACCGCCGACTCGGCGTCCGTCCCGTGGTCGTCGGGCGTCGCGCCGTCGGTCGGGTGCTCGCCCTCGGGGAGCCAGTAGCGGCCGTCCTCGTCGCGGTCGAGCAGGCCCGCCCAGTCGTACAGTGCCAGCAGCGTGGTGATGCCGCTGCGCACGCGGTTCGCGTCCGGGTCGTGGCCCGTGACGGCGGCGACCAGCGGTACCAGTTCGTCCTCCGTGCTCGGGTTCCCGCGGACGACGCCGCGGACCTCCTCGGTCGCCGGCCAGTCCGCCAGCAGCTCGCGGGCGCGGCCGCTGGCGCGCTCGTCGTCGTCGACCGCGAGCGCGCCGGCCAGCGCCTGCCCGCGCTCGGTCAAGCGGTGTTTCTGGCCGTCCTCGGCGAGCACGCCGACGTCTTCGAGAAATCGGGTCTGGCGGCCGACCGCGTCGCTGATGCCCGTGGCGTCGGCCACGTTGGTGGTGTGCTTGGATTCGGCCGCCGCGCCGACGGCGTCCCAGCCCGCGATGACCGCCCGGAGCGTGTCGAGGCTCACGCCCTTCGGAACGTGGTGTGTCGGCATTGTCGGCGGTGGGGCCCGCGCCGGCAAAAGTCGAGTGGCCGCCCGAGTCAGGTATGCGCGCCCCGGAGTCAGCTTGGGGCGGCGGATGCCAACCCTTAACCGTGTACCCGGCCTGTCTTTGGTTGCAATGGCAAACGGTACGGTTGACTTCTTCAACGACACTGGCGGCTACGGATTCATCGAGACTGAGGACGCGGACGAGGACGTTTTCTTCCACATGGAGGACGTCGGCGGCGAGGACCTCACCGAAGGCACTGAAATCGAATTCGACATCGAAGAGGCGGAGAAGGGTCCGCGCGCGACGAACGTCGTCCGGCTCTAACTCGGTTCTTCACGTCGCCTCGCGGCGACACCGACTTTCGATTCTTTCGACGCTACCTGAACAGCGACTGCGTTGCGGTCACGGCACCGACCCGGCGACGACCCGGATGGTGCGCGAGCCGAAACCCGGTCGCCTATTACGCCGTCGGTGCTACCGGCGTCCATGTACGACCGGATTCTGGTGCCGACCGACGGCGGCGAGGGCGCGTCGAAGCTGTTCGCCCACGCCGCGGACATCGCCGCGCGACGCGACGCGACCGTCCACGTCCTCTACGTCGTCGACGACCGCGCGTTCCTCACGCTCGACGACGAGATGCAGGGCGAAGCCGTCGAACAGCTCCGCACCGAGGGCCGGCTGGCGCTCAGCGACGCCAAGCAGACGCTGGAAGCGGAGGGCGTCGCCGTCGAGACGGAGCTGCGCCGCGGCGACCCCGGCGACGAGATTCTGGACTACGCGGGCGACGCAGACGCGGACCTCGTGGTGATGGGGACGCGGCGCGGCGACTTCGAGAACTCGATGCTCGGCAGCGTCTCCCGGGAGGTCGTCACCGCCGCGGACGTGCCCGTTCTCACGGTGTCGCTGTCCGACGACTAGCGTAGCCGCTACGGGGTCGAAAATACGAGAGAAACGCAGAACGCAGCACGGTCAGCGCCGGCGGTTCAGTTGATGTGGCCTTCTTCGCGGAGCTGGTCGGCGTCCTGCTCGTCGTAGCGCCACTCGATGTTGGCCTTCTCGTCCTGCCAGTCCCACGGCTCGACGAGAACGACGTCGCCCTCGTTGATCCACGTCCGGTACTTCATTCGACCGGGGATGCGACCCATTCGGTTCTCGCCGTCCTCGCATCGCACTCGCACGTGATTCCCGCCGTTGTGTTCCGTCACGACGGCGAAAAGCTCGTCTCCGTCGGGCATCCGCAGGTTGCGGCGCCCAGATTCTTCGCTCACACCTACCGTAGCCGTCCGAGACGTTTAAATCAACGGGAAGGCGTGGTACCACTCCGCACGACGTGGGTGGGTTCGCCGCGGTCGAAATACAGAAAGGCCCGACCCGCGAGCATCCAATCGAACCCGTGCTCGTGGAGTCACGTCACGCCGGCCCGCCCGCGAACCGCCCGCGTCGCACCGAACGCACCCGCTGATGGTCGATGTCGCCGGTATCTTCCTCGGCGCGGTCGGCCCGACGGTCGCCATCGCGGCCGTCGGCTACGTGCTCGGGACGGCCCGCGACGTGGACCCCCAGTCGCTGAACACCGCGGTCGTCTACGTGCTCGCGCCCGCGCTCGTCTTCCACAGCCTCGCGGGGTCGACGCTCGCGGGGTCGACGCTCCAGTGGCTGGCGCTCGCGGTGGTCGCGTTCACGCTGGCGATGTGGGGCGTCGCTGAGGTCACCGGCCGGCTGTTCGGGGAGCGCGAACCCATCCTGAGCGCGCTCGTGCTCGTGGCGATGTTCACGAACTCCGGGAACCTCGGCATCCCCGTCTCGGACTTCGCGTTCGGGGAGGTCGGCCGGCAGACCGCGGTCGTGTTCCTCTCCGTGCAGTCTGTGCTGATGTACACGGTCGGCGTCTACGCGGCCTCCCGCAGTGGCGGGTCCGCGGGGCTCGTGGGCGTCCGGCGGGTGTTCCGCCTGCCGCTCGTGTACGCCGTCGTCACCGCGCTCGCGGCGCGCGCGCTCGGCGTCGTGCCGCCGGCCACGAGCACCAGCATGGAGACGCTGCGGCTCGTCGGGGACGCCTCCATCCCCGTGATGCTGCTCGTGCTGGGCATCCAAATCGCGCGCACCGACACGGGCGCGGCGGTCTCGCGGACGTGGCCCGCGACCGTCCTCAAGCTCGGGGTCGCGCCGCTCGTGGGCCTCGCGGTCGCGCTCGTCGTCCCGTTCGGGGACGCGACGGTCGCGCGCGTGTTCGTCCTCGAAGCCGCGATGCCCGCCGCCGTCACGCCGGTCATCCTCGTCGGCGAGTTCGCCGCGGGCGCGCGCTCCGAGGGTGTCTCCGTACCCGAGTACGTCTCGACGTGCGTGCTCGTCACGACGCTTCTGGGGATTCCCGTGTTGACCGGGCTCATCGCGGTGTTGCGGTCGGGCGTCGTGCTCTAGGCGTGGCCGCTGGCGGTGACTTGGAGGCCCGCGATGCCGACGACGACCAGCCCGATGCAGCCCGCGCGTACCGCCGAGACCGGCTCGTCGAAGAGGTAGACGCCGAGAATCGCCGTCGAGACCGCGCCGATGCCCGTCCACACGGCGTACGCGGTGCCGACGGGAATCTGCTCGACCGCGCGAGAGAGCAAGTAGACCGAGACCCCCATCGCAGCCAGCGTTGCGACCGACGGCACCAGCTCGGTGAAGCCGTCAGTGTACGTCAGCCCGATTGCCCACACGGTCTCGAACAGCCCGGCGACGAGCAACACCAGCCACGGCGACATGCTCGACGCGTCGGCGGCCGCCGCCGTCAACGTGGCGGTTCCCGCGGTCAGTTCGTCGTGACGATTTCGACCACGTCCCGCGGGTCGAGTTCGTGGTCGGCGGCTATCTGGCGGTTCGCGCGGCAGTCCTTGGCGTGCAGGAAGCCGTCGCCGACGTCGCTGTGGACGTGGTACGCGAAGTCCTCGGCGGTCGCGCCCTCGGGCAGGAGGAACACGTCCGGGAGCACGCGGCCGTCGGTCGTCCCGAGGCCGTTCGCGGACCCCGGGAAGACGGGGACGACGCCGAGTTCGTCGAACAGCGCGGCCTCCAGCGCCTGCTGGACGCCGGTGCCACCGAACTCGTCGAGGAACCCGCGGATGGATTCGAGGCCGGCGGCCTGCTCGTCGCCAATCTCGCCCGTAATCTCGAAGTCGTCGCTGCCGGGCACGTAGTCGACGACGCCGCCCTCGCTGGCCTGCTTGAGCGCCTTCTCGGCGTGCGCGCTTGTCGGCACGAACGTCAGGTGGTCGTAGTCGGGGTCGTCGGTGATGGTCGCCCAGTTCTCTTGGGCCTCGGGGGTGTCCATCTTGTTCGCGGCGACGACCATCGGCTTCGTGCGCTTGCGAATCTCCCGGGCGAGTTCCATGCGGTCGTCGTCGTCCCACGTCGCGGGGTCGAGTTCGAGCCCCAGCGAGAGGATGACCTGCTTGATTTCCTCGTCGGTGGTGCGGAACGCGCTCATCTGCTCGGCGAGCTCGACTTCGAGGGCGGTCTCGTCGGCGTGCTGGCCTTCGAAGCGCTCGATGCCCTTCTCCAAGATGTCGAGGTACCACTGGTCGAGTTCGTCTTCGAGGAAGTCGATGTCCTTCCGGGGGTCGTGGCCCTCGGTGGTCTCGCCCTCCATGTCCGTCGTCCCGGAGAAGTCGACGACGTGGACGAGCACGTCCGCCTCGTTGAGGTCCGTGAGGAACTGGTTGCCGAGGCCCGCGCCCTCGTGAGCGCCGGGGATGAGTCCCGCCACGTCCACGAGCTTCGTCGGGACGAACCGCGTGCCCGACTCGCAGTAGCCCGTCGACGGGGTGCAGGTCTCGTCGAACTCGGGGGCCGCGCAGTCCACGCGCACGTACGCCTCGCCGACCGCCGGGTCGATTGTCGTGAACGGGTACGCGCCCTCCGGCACGTCGTTCATCGTCGCCGCGTTGAAGAACGTGGACTTCCCGACCGAGGGCTTGCCCACGAGCCCAATCCGATAACTCATTGTCCGTGGAAGGCGCTCGGCGTACAAACGGATTGCTACCCGCGCGCTGTCTGGTGGCTGTTCCCACGCGACACGCTACAGGAGCGCGCGCAGGTCGTGCAGCGTCTCCACCTCGTGGTCGGGTTCGACCGAGAGGTCGTAGTCCGCGCGGTGCTCGCGCCACACGAACGCGGAGTCGGCGCCCGCGTTCGCCGCGGCCTCGACGTCGCTCTGGCTGTCCCCGACGAACAGCGCGCGCTCGGGGGCGACGCCGAGGTCCGCGAGCGCGCGGTCGAGGTAGTGGGGTTCGGGCTTCTTCCGGCGGAGGCTCGCGGGCTCCATCTCGCGGCCGTAGTACGCGCGGAAGTCCCCGCGGATGCCGTGGTAGTCCAGAATCTCCTCAATGGTACGGTGTTGGTTCGTGGAGACGATGGCGCGGGGCACGTCCAGCCCGCGGACCGCCTCGTAGTCCTCGTAGAGGGGCTTCCGGCCGGCCTCCATGTCCGCCACCTGTTTGCGGGAGAACGCGAGGTCGCGCTCGTACCAGAGCCGCTCGGGGTCGACGCCGTACGCGCCGCTGGCAGCCTGCAGGTCCTCGGGGGTCACGTGCATGGTCATCCGCTCGACGTGCTCCGGGTCGGGGTCGTCGACGCCCACCGCGGCGAACCCCTCGCGGGTCGCCTCCCGCAAGACATCGAGCGGTGTCGGGTGCGTGAGCACGCCGTCATTATCGAAGACGACTGCGTCGTAGGTCACACGCGACCGTTGCGCGAACACCACCAAATTCGTTTCGCGGCGCGGCGCGCCGAACGACCTTTCGGGCCGCGGTACCCACCACCGAGTATGGAATCACGCTCGCTGACCGAGGCCTTCGACTCGTTCGAGGAGACGTGGGAGCCCCGCCTGCTCGCGGAGCTGAACGACCAGCACGTCAAAGTCGCGCGGCTGGACGGCGAGTTCGTCTGGCACGCCCACGAAGATGCGGACGAACTGTTCTACGTCGTCGACGGCGACCTCACGATTGAGTACCGCGAGGAGGACAGTGAGGACGCGGTCCACCTCGGCCCCGGCGACCTCACGGTCGCGCCCGCGGGCGTCGAGCACCGCCCGGTCGCCCACGAGGAGACGAAGGTCCTGCTGTTCGAGCCGGCGGGCACGACGAACACGGGCGACGCCGAGGACAGCGAGCGCACCGTCGAGGAGCTAGAGCGGCTCTAGATGCCGCCACGGAGGCGGCCGCCGAGGCCCGACTGGCGCGTCCGCTCGCCGCCCACGGCGAAGTCGACGTTCTCGAAGTAGTTCGGCGGCTCGCCGGTGGTCGCGTACTCGTAGAGCGCGACCTTCGCCACGCCGTTGAGCGTGGCCGCGACGACGAACGCGACCACGGCGAGCGGCAGGCCGACGACCGCGGCCGCCCCGACACTCCCCAAGACGGCGAACGCGAGCGCGGCGACCGCGAGGACGGCGAGGAAAAGGATGGCGTGGACGAAGCCGAGGCCGAACTCGGCGCCCAGCGACTCGCCCCACGTGTCGCGCACGATGTCGACGCTGCGCCCGAACACGCCGCGGATGTCCTCGCCCTCGAAGACGGCGACCGGGACGACGAAGTACGTCACGACCGCCCACGACGCGCTCAGCAGGACGCCCGCGACGACGCCGCCGAGGGTGTCCGACTCTTCGAGCGCGCGGACGACGAGGCCGACGAGCGTGCTGACCAGCGCCCACGCGAACAGCGTGCGCTTGTGCTCCCACGCGGCCGCGAGGCCGCCGCGGACGCTGGGCTCGCGGCCTTCTAGCACGTCGCGGGTCGCGCACATCAGGCCCGCGGTGAACAGCACGACGACGAACGACGCGCCGAAGTAGCCGACCGCGAGCGCCCCGTACAGCAGGGCGGCGGGGGCGTCCGCGAGCGCGGCCAGCGGGAGCAGCCCGAAGCCGGCGCCGAGCGCGAGCGCGAAGAACGCGACGCCGCCGGCGCCCGCGCACGCCGGGAACCACAGCAGGTTCGGGTGGTCGCGTAACACGTCCACGCTGTCTCCCGCGAGCGCCAGCCCGGTTCTGAGTCGGCGGCCCAGTCCCATGCGCGGCCGTACGACGGGAGCCGGGATGAGTGCTTGCCCGCGTCGCAGCCGCTGCGAGGCCGCGACAGCGACAGCCCTTACTTTCGTGACGCCGTCAGTACCGGGCATGAACCGCCGCGCGTTCCTCGCCGCCGGTGCCGCCACGTCGCTGGCCGCCGCCTCGGGCTGCCTCGGGGTGTTCGGCTCGTCGTCGAACGCCAACACCAACATGGAGTTACCCGCCGACCAGAACCCCGACGACGGCTACCCGCCCGCGTACGGCGACCCCGGAGAGCGCGAGGTCGACCCGTCGTCGTTCTCGACGACCACGACGAACGGCGAGACCGTCCGGCTCGCGCCCATCGAGGTCGCCCACTACTGGCACCAGCGCGCCGACGCGCGCTTCGTGGACGCCCGCGGCAGCGAGCAGTACGAGCCCGCGCACGTCTACGGCGCCATCAACAGCCCCGCCCAGCGCGGCTCGACGGGCGGCGGCATCGACGGCTGGCCGACCGACGACCGCATCGTCTGCTACTGCGGGTGCCCCCACCACCTCTCCTCGATTCGGGCGGCGGCGCTCCAGCAGGCCGGCTTCTCGAACGTCTTCGTCATCGACGAGGGGTTCGGGCCGTGGTACGAGAACGGCTACGCGATGCGCGGCACGAACTTCGACCCGCCGAAGGAAGCCCAGATTCAGGGGAGCGTCGCCGGGCAGTACGCCGGCGAGTACGCGTGGGCGACCCACGAGCCCTCCGGCCAGCGGGAGGCCGCGCCCATCGCCGAGGACGGGTCGTTCACGCTCCACCTCAAGTTCTACGACGTGACCGACGACGCCCCGATTCGCGTCCAAACGCCCGCCTTCGAGGTCACCGAGCCGCTGGGCGAGCTCGCGGACTCCGTGCTGACGGGCTGACCGGCCCCCGCTGTTTTCCCGCTCGCGCGCCTCACCCCGACCGATGCGTGCCACGTCGAACCGACAGCCGGTAGCCCGCGCCCGGTAGCGTGCTCGCGGCACTCCTCGCGCTGCTAGCGGGCGTCACAACTCTCGTGTACGGCGGCGACCGCGTCGTCGACGGCGCGAGCGCGCTCGCCCGGCACGCCGGCGTCTCCGCGTTCTTCGTCGGCGTCACCGTCGTCTCGGTGGGGAGTTCGGTGCCCGAAATCGCGACCTCGCTGTACGCGGCGGCGTACGGCTCCGGCGACCTCGTGGTCGGCCACATCGTCGGCTCCGCGACCTCCCAGATTACGCTCGGCGTCGGCGTGCTCTCGCTGGCGGCGCCGCTGTCGGTCGCCCGGGAGAAGACCCGCGTCTACGGCGGCGGGATGCTCGCCGCGATGGCGGTGATGGCGGTGATGGCGGTCGCGCTCCAGTCGGGCACGATTACGCGCGTACAGGGCGCGCTGATGGTGCTGGCGTACCTCGGCTTCCTCGCGGTGCTGGCCGAACACGAGGACTACGCCGACCACGTCGACGACTCGGAGCTATCGCTGGGGCGCGCCGCGGGCTCGGTCCTGCTGGGCGTCGCGCTCGTGGTGGTCGGCGGCCACCTCCTCGTCACGGGCGGCCAGCGCCTCGCGGTGCAGGTGGGCGTCCCGAGCTACCTCGTCGAGCTCGTCACCGGACTCGGGACGACTGCGCCCGAAATCGCGGTGGAGCTGGTCGCGGTGCGCCGCGACCGCACGGGCATCGCAGTAGGAACGCTGCTCGGGTCGAACATCACCGACCCCCTGTTCTCGCTGGGCGTCGGCGCGGCGCTCGCGGGCGTCCACGTCACCGCCGTCCCGGGCGTGCTCGCGTCCGTCGGCTACATGCTCGCCGCGAGCGCGGTCGTGCTCGCAATCCTCTACGCGCGCCGGCCGGTCGGGCGCGCCGGGTCGCTGGCGTGTCTCGTGCTCTACGTCCCGACGTTCTTCCTCGGGTAGCGGCGAGTACGCTTACGGTCGTGGCGCGGCCACCACGACGCATGAAGAAGGTCGTCATCGTCGGCGCGGCGGGACGGGACTTCCACGACTCCCTGACGGTGTTCCGGGACAGCCCCGACCACCGCGTCGTCGCGTTCACGGCCGCGCCCGACCAGAACCTCGGCGAGACGGGCGACCACGTCGACCGCTTCCCCGCCGAACTCGCCGGCCCCGACCACCCCGACGGCATCCCCATCGTCCCCGAGTCGGAACTGGAAGCCACAGTCGAGGAGTACGGTGCGGACGAGGTCGTCTTCTCGTACTCCGACGTGGCCCACGAGGACGTGATGCACGTCGCCTCGCGGGCGCTGGCGGCGGGCGCGGACTTCCGGCTGGTCGGTCCCGACGAGATGCAGTTGGACGCCGACGTGCCCGTGCTCGCGGTGGACGCGGTGCGCACGGGCTGCGGGAAGAGCCAAGTCGCGCGGGCGCTGGCGGACGAACTCCAGTCCCGCGGGCGCGACGTGGCAGTCATCCGGGAGCCGATGCCGTACGGCGACCTCACCGAGAAGCGCATCGAGCGGTTCGCCAGCGAGGCCGACCTCGACGGCCTCACCATCGAGGAACGCGAGGAGTACGAGCAGCACGTCGAGCGCGGGCACGTCGTCTACGCGGGCGTCGACTACGCCGCAATCGTCGAGCGCGCCAGCGAGGAGGCCGACGTCATCGTCTGGGACGGTGGGAACAACGAACTGCCGTTCGTGCGCCCGGACCTCCACGTCGTGCTCGCGGACCCGCTGCGCGCGGGCGACGAACTCGCCTATCACCCCGGGGAAGCGAACCTCCGGGACGCGGACGTCGTGGTCGTGAACAAGGAGAACAGCGCGACCGACGAGCAAATCGAGACGGTCGTGGGCAACGTCCGTGACGTGAATCCGGACGCCGAGGTGTTGCACGCGGATTCCGCCGTGAGCGTCCCCGACCCCGACGCACTCCGGGGGAAGGAGGTACTGGTCGTCGAGGACGGGCCGTCGCTCACGCACGGCGGCACGTCGTTCGGCGCGGGGACCGTCGCTGCCGAGCGCTACGATGCCACCCGCCTCGACCCGCGCGGGGACGCCGTGGGCTCGGTCGCGGACACGCTCCGCGAGTACGACCACCTCGACCGCGTGCTCCCCGCGATGGGGTACACCGACGAGCAGGTCGCGGACCTCGAAGCCACCATCCGGAACGTCGACCCGGAGGTCGTTGTCGCGGGGACGCCGCACTCGCTCGCCGACCTCGTGGACGTGGACGCCCCCGTCGTGGACGTGACCTACAGCGTGTCGTTCCACGACACGACACCGGGCGCGTTCCTCGACGCGCACGCCGACGACCTCCGCTGAGCCGGGGGCTTTACGCTCCAGCGCGCCCTCCATCCGGTATGACAACCGTAGTCGTGACGGGAGCGAGCGGGGGCGTCGGCGAAGCGGTCGCGCGAGCGTTCGCCGACGAGGGCGCGACGGTCGTGCTCGGCGGCCGGGACCGAGACGCGCTCTCCGCGCTCGCGGACGAACTCGGCGGCGAGTTCCTGCGCGCGGACGTGCGCGACGAGTACGAACTCGAACGCCTCATGGAGCAGGCGTCGAAGGCCGGCGGCGACTCCGGCATCGACGTGGTCGTGCCCGCGGCGGCGGTCTACCACGGGCCGGCGGGCGAGACGCCGCTCCCCGACGAGTCGTACAGCGCGTTCGACGACACGATGCGGACGAACGCCCGGAGCGTGTTCGCGGCCGTCCGCGAGGCGGTCCCGCACATGGACGAGACGGGGCGCGTGGTGGTGCCGACGGGGAGCGTCGCCCGCGACGCGAAACCCGGGTTCGGGGCGTACGCCGTCTCGAAGGCGGCCGTCGAGGGCGTCGCGCGGCAGTTCGCGGCGGACTGCGAGCAAGCAATCGGCTGCGTCGACCCGGGCGCGGTCGACACCGCGCTCCACGGGATGGGCGGCCGCGACCCCGAGGACGTGGCGGGGCTGTTCACGTGGGCGGCGAGCGCGCCCGAGCGCCTCGACGGCGCGGTGCTGGACCTCGGGGACTGGCGGTCCGCGACCGAGTAGTCAGACGACGCGCACGCGCTCGGCGGTGACGTCCACGCCGGGGCTGTAGACGAGGTGCGGGACCGAATCGGGCGTCTCGAAGCCGTTCGCGGCGAAGAGGTCGTTCTCGCGAAACGTCGCGTCGGCGTGGGTGAGCCGCCACGGCTCGTGGGCGACCTCGCCGCAGAACAGCCGCGACCGGCCGGCCGCGTAGAAGCGGTAGCGCTCCAACAGGAAGGATTCGAGCGTCCCGGGGTCGGCGGTCGTCGGGTCGCCCAGCGGCTCGTAGGTCGCGTCGAAGTCGAGGTCAGGAACCCCCTCGTGGGTGCGGTGGCTGCGGAACTCCACGGCGTCGCCGGTCCGGGCGACGTGCATCTCCGCGCGGTAGTAGGGGAGCCGGAATAGCGCGCGGGCGACCGCGACGCCGAGGCGGTCGTTGGCGTCGAGGTTGAAGAAGTAGATGCCGGGGCCGGCGTCTCCGGTGACGTACGTGCGGAGGTTGAGTTCGCCGAACGTCAGCCCGAGCGCCGCGGGCACGCCCGCGGGCCGGACGTCCGCCATCACGAACGGGACCGCGGACAGCCACGCGCGCCCGTCGAAGGTGTCCACGTCGATGCCGTCGGGGAGTCGGTCGGCGACGACCTCGGGCTCGACCGGCCAGCTGGCGACCAACACGTCCCGCCACTCCATCGAGACGACGTCCATACCGGGCGTACGGCGGCGGGGGCCTTCGGCGTGCCGGCCAACCGACACAGTATTAACTCCCCGAAACAAGTTAATAACTGAATGTCCGTCACGCAGTCCGTCAGCGCTGCGAGAGAGCGCACCTCGTGGCTCGGCGGCGCCAGCCTCGTCGTGTTCCTCGCGCTGTCCGCGTACGTCTTCGCCACGGGCGACGCCCGGAAGCTCCTCGGCGTCGCGTGGGTCGCGTTCGGCGCGATGGCGGGCGCGGCCGTCCTCGGCGCGCGCGCCAGCACCGACCACCCCACCGGCCTCGTCTGGGGGTACGGCCTCGCCAGCGGCGCGATGGTCGCAAGCTCCGCCGCGTTCCTCGTCCCGCAGGCCGTCGGCTACGCCGCCAAACCCGGCGGCTTCGGCATCGCCGCCGGCATCCTCGTCGGCTTCGGCGCACACACTATCGGCCACCTCGTCACGCACCGCGACCTCCCGCTGGACCGCACGAGCGCCGAACTGGCCGCGCACTCGCTGACCGCCGGCTCCATCATCGGCGTCGTCTACACCGCGATGCCAGAACTCGGCCCGCTGCTCGGGCTCGCCATCGTCTCTCACAAGGGGCCCGCCGGCTACGCCGCCGCGCGCCGGCTCGTCGCGCAGGGCCGCTCCCCGATGATGCTGTTGTTCCCGTCCGCGGGCGTCGGCATCGCCGCACTCGCGGTCACCATCGTCTCGTTCCCCACCGGCGCCACCTTCCGCGCGGTCCTGTTCGGGTTCGCCGCCGGCATCTTCCTCCACGTCGCCATGGACTTCCTCCCCGAGTGCGAGACCGGCAGCGAAGTCCACGCCGCCGCCACCCGCGGCCGCGACGACCACGACCACGCAATCCTCGACCGCCTCCGCCTCCACGCCGTCGCCTCCACCGCGCTCGGCGGTATCGCCGTCGCCGCCGCGTGGCTCCTGATTCAGTGACCTCAGTCGAGACTTTCGCCCTCAGTTAATTCACGCTTATCTGAGTCGACATAGATCCTAACCCTCAAATTTTTAGTAGATTATTTTTTATTGATGGATGATGGCTGCGGAATTTCAAATCAATCAGGTGGTCTTGACCCTACTACAGGTTGTCGCTCTGCTTTTTCCTGTGGTTATACTCACGATGAGATACTTACTTGAACATGAGTCGGGGCAAATATCTGAGAAGAGACGAAATAAAATAGGGATAATTTTCCTCTCTCTAATATTTCTCCTCTCAATTTCAGGATTTACCTCAAGTGCGAGTATTATCTTCAGAAGCTATGAGCGAACACTCGTCGAAATCTCTGTCCTTTCACTGATGGCGGTCTTTCTTTTATACGGTTACTCAATTTTCCTCGTGGCGCGAAGTGGGCCGGACCAATAGCGCCATCCTCGCACCAAAGTAAGCCCTTTTTGAATATATTCAATTGTTATGCGTACTCGCGCCACCGGCTCCCGCACTCTTGGCACTTGAAGAATCGCGTCGGCGGCTCGTCGGCGCTCCCGGTCTGCTTGATGGTGTACCACGCCTTGTCGTGGCCGCACTCGGGACACGTCTCCTCGGCGGTGGGCTTGCCCTCGAAGTTCGCGTCCTCGCTGGTCTCGATGACGTCGCTGGTGTCCTGAGCGGCGGTCGTGACGAACTCCCCGCTGTCGCCGGCGGGCTCGGTGTGCCCGCAGCCCGAGCACACCAGTTCGCCGTCCTGCTTGTGCATCATCGACCCGCACTCGTCGCAGAACTGCATACCGGCTCTACCCCTCGTCTCCGGAAAAGTCACTCGCCTCGTTGGCCTCGCGCGCGGCCACGACGGGGCAGTCCACGACGCGGAAGTGGTCGGTGTCGACCTCCGCCTCGATGGTCGTCCCCTCGTGGGTGCACGCCGTCGCGGGCGGGTCCGCGAAGTGCTCGCAGCCCTGACAGAGGCGCTTCTCGACGACGCGCACGTCGCGGTCGACGGTCTCGGCGTCGACGGTCGCCGACTCCCCGGCGTCCGCCGCCGACTCGACGCCAGCCGCGTCCGCGACCGACTCCTCGGCGGACTCGGAGAGCTGCTCCCAGACCGCGTCCTCGTCGACGCTGCCCACGTCCACGTCCGTGAACAGCTCCTCGAAGTCGTCGCCCTCGTCGGCCTCGCGGCTGCGCTCGACGTCCTCCCGGAGGTCCGCCAGCGGCTCGCGGTCGTCGTGCTCGTGGTCTTCCTGCTCGCGCCCGCCGTCCTCGCGGTTCTCGTCACTCATCGCGGTCACCCGCGGGCTGGCCGGCGTCGTCGAACTCCTCGGTCGCGTCGTCGACGCGCTCGGGGTGGAGGACTTCGGGGCCGTCGTCGGCGTCCCCGTCGTCGCCGCTCTCCGCCATCGCCTCCAGCGTCTCGCCGTCCGTGCCGAGCCACGACTCCTCGTCGAGCGCGCCGTCGTCGGCCGACAGCGCGGGCGCCGAGCCCGTCACGAGCACGTCCGTGCCGAACCAGCCGGGGTTGTGCTCCACGTCCTCGAAGGTCGCCGCGCAGAACGGGCACTCCGGCGCGGTCAGCAGCGCGACGGTCACCGACTCCCCGCAGTCCCCGCAGTCGGCCTCCGTGACGCCCGCGAGGTTCGCCTCCCGCTTGAGGCGCTCGGCGCGCTCGCGGCGCGCCTCCGCGGCCGCCAGCGACGCCACCGAGTCCCGCATCGACACCACCGCGGTCGCCAGCGTCGCCGTCTTCCGGTCGAGGTTGCGGGTCTCCTCGCGGAGGTACGTCAACACCTCCTCGAAGTTGTCGAAGCCCGCGTCCACGCGCTCGCGGAGCTGGCGCGCCGCCTCCGACACCTCCGCCGCGTCGGCTTGCGCGTCCCGCGCGACGCTCACGGCTTCTTCGGCCTGCGAAGAGAGGTCGGGATGGTCGTGGTCGGCGGGCGCCTTCGAATCGGCGTCGCGCTTGACTTGGATGACGCGCTCGCGCACGTCCTGTATCTTCTCGTCGAACTCGCTGTCGAGGTCCTCGATGTCCGCGCGTAAGTCGGCCTCGGCGGCGCTCACGCGGTCATCGAGGTCGTCGCTGGTGACCACGTCGGTCTGCTCGTCGGCGGTCCGGTACGCCGCGAGCACTCCTTCGAGGAACTGTTCCGGGGTGACGCCGAGGTCGTCGGCGCGCGCCGACAGCCACGACGCCACGGGCCCCTCCAGCGTCGCCTCGACCGCGTCCGACGTGCCATCGGCCATTCACCCGGTCTTGGCGCGCGCTCGTCTTATAACCGTTGCCCGCCCTACCGGATCTTCCGGACGTCCGTGACGTCGAAGCCCGCGTCGTGAATCTCGGTCTCGAACTGCACGATGTCCTCTTCCTCCAAGCGCCCGAGCACGCCGCGGAACTCGCGGACGAACATCGTGCGCACGCGCTCGTTCCCGCCGCTCTCCCAGCCGAACTGGACGGTGCCGTCGACGGAGGTCATCAGGCTCCCGAACTCCTCGGTGGTGACCGCGTCCCGCGTCAGGTGCAACAACAGGAGGCCGTTCCAGTCGCGGGCGGCCTTCCGCAGCCCCTTCAGGGTCATCACCACGTCGCTGAACGACATCTCCTGCTGACGCGCGCCGATGAGGTCGGTCAGCGAATCCACGACCACGAGGCTGCCGCTCGCGTGCTCGTCGAGGTAGTCCGCGAACGCTTCCAGCACGTCCCGGCGGTCGCTGTCGGTCTGCCCGAGGTCCGAAATCGAGCGGTGCGCGCCCGCGTACCACTCCCGGGGGACGGGGCTCAGCTGGAAATACTCCGGCGAGAAGTCCACGAACGTCACCGGGTCCAGCCCCGCCCTGACGATTTCGTCGTCCATCGTGAACGAGATTTCGCGGCGCAGCTCCTCCTCGTCGGCCGTGAAGGAGACGTAGTGAATCTCCTCGGGGGGGACCGCCGACCCGTGGAGGTCGCCGTAGTGCAGCTCGAACAGCTCCGGGTCGGCGGCCCGCAGGCCGTTGAGGACCGCGCTCGTGTAGAGGAACTCGCGGGCGCCCGCGCCCGCCTCACCGGACAGCAACACGACACTCCCCTCGGGGGCACCACCCCCGATGCGGCCGTCCAGCCGCGAGATGCCGAACGGAATCGTCGCCATACGTGCGCGTCGCGCGGCCGGCGTTTACGCTTTTCCCTGCCCCGTGTCCGTGACGCGAGCGCCCTCGTTCCGGGGCGCGACCACGCGCACGTCGCCGTCCACATCCGCCGCGTCCAGCGCCGCCTGACCGGCCGCCAGCGCCGCGTCCGCGCGGTCCGCGTCGGTGACGCCGTACACCGCCGGCCCCCACGAGGATTGGCCGGCGCCCGAGACCGCCGGACTCCCGTCGAGGGCGTCCACGATACACCCAACGGGCGGCCGGTAGACGCCGCCCTGCTCGTCGGCGTACCACGCGCCGTTCAGTCGACCGACTTCTGCGACCGCCGCGCCAAACGCGGACACGTCGCCGTCCGCCAGCGCGGGCAGCACGCGCCGCGTCACTACCCCGGAGATGCGGTCAGCGAGCCCGGGGTCGGCGGCTTCGACGGCCGACCGCATGCTCGCGTCCTCCTCGCTGCCGGCCTTCCCCGGCGGGGCCTCGGGCACCACGAGCAGGAACCGCCAGTCGTCGGGAATCCGGTGACGCGCGGCGACCCGCGGCACCGTCCACTCCCCGCGGGGCGGCGCCGCGGTCGTGAACAGCCCTGTCGGGTGGCCGGCGTCGAGCACGAATCCACCCGACTCGAAGGCGGCGACGCCGACGCCGCTGCGGCCGCCGCGCCCGAGGGCGGGCGCGAAGTCGCGGACATTCGCGTCACAGTCGTTCACCCGTGCGACCGCGTCCAGCACTGCGAGCGCGAGTTGGGTGCCCGAGCCGAGGCCGACGTGCGGCGGCAGTTCTTCGCGGACAGTGAGGGCGGCGCCCGGCGCGTCGAGCAGTTCGCAGGCGCGCTCAGCGTGCTCGCGCGCCCGGTCGTGGTCGCAGTCGACCCCCTCGATGCGTTCGGCTTCGACGACGACTCGCGGCTGGTCGAGGGCGACGCCGAGGCTCCCGTAGAGGCGGTCGTGGGACAGCGAGAGGTTCAGGAAGCCGAAGTGGAGCCGGCCGCCGCTCTCGACCCGGACGGACATGGCACTGGGTTCGCCGCCACGGGAGAAGGCGGTTCTGCCGCCGGTAAACCTTCCCGCTACCCCGCAGGCGAACATCATCGGGGGACAGGTGGGGACTGGCAACATCTGTTTAGTCGGCGGGCTTTAACCCCTGCGCGAGTAATCCGTTCGTATGAGTCAGCAGAAGGACCCGGACTTGCCGAGCAACGACGTCACGGAAGGCGTCGAGCGCGCCCCCCACCGCGCGATGTTCCGCGCGATGGGCTACGACGACGCCGACTTCTCCTCGCCGATGGTCGGCGTGGCGAACCCCGCCGCCGACATCACGCCGTGCAATGTCCACCTCGATGACGTGGCCGACGCCGCCGTCGACGGCGTCGAAGACGGCGACGGGATGCCAATCGAGTTCGGCACCATCACCATCTCGGACGCCATCTCGATGGGGACCGAGGGGATGCGCGCGTCGCTCATCTCCCGCGAAGTCATCGCGGACTCCGTGGAGCTGGTGGCGTTCGGCGAGCGCATGGACGCGCTCGTGACGGTCGCGGGCTGCGACAAGAACCTCCCCGGGATGATGATGGCCGCGATTCGCACCGACCTCCCGTCGGTGTTCCTCTACGGCGGCTCCATCATGCCCGGCCAGCACGACGGCCGCGAAATCACCGTCCAGAACGTCTTCGAGGGCGTCGGCGCGGTCGCCGCCGGCGAGATGAGCGAGGACGAACTCGAAGAGATGGAGCACGAGGCCTGCCCGGGCGCGGGCTCCTGCGGCGGGATGTTCACCGCGAACACGATGGCCTCCATCTCGGAAGCCATCGGGCTCGCGCCGCTGGGCTCCGCGAGCGCGCCCGCCGAGAGCGACGAGCGCTACGCGGTCGCCGAGCGCGCCGGCAAACTCGCCGCGGAGTGCGTCCGCGAGGACCGCCGGCCCTCCGACATCCTCACACGGGAGAGCTTCGAGAACGCCATCGCCGTGCAGGTCGCGCTCGGCGGCTCCACGAACGCCGTCCTCCACCTGCTCGCGCTCGCCGCCGAGGCCGGCGTCGACCTCGACATCGAGGACTTCAACGACATCAGCGACCGCACGCCGAAGGTGGCGAACCTCCAGCCCGGCGGCTCGCGCGTGATGAACGACCTCCACGAGGTCGGCGGCGTCCCAGTCGTCCTCAAGCGCCTGCTGGACGCGGACCTGATTCACGGCGACGCGCTCACGGTCACCGGCCGCACCATCGAGGAGGAGCTGGAGCACCTCGGCGTCGACGGGGAAGTCGACGGGGACGTGGACTTCCTCCAGTCCGTCGACGACCCGTTCCACGAGACCGGCGCCATCACGGTGCTGACGGGGAACCTCGCGCCCGACGGCGCGGTGCTCAAAGTCACCGGGAAGGACGAGACCCAGCACACCGGCCCCGCGCGCGTCTTCGAGTCCGAGGAGGACGCGATGGCGTACGTCCAAGAGGGCCGCATCGAGTCCGGGGACGTCATCGTCATCCGCAACGAGGGCCCGCGGGGCGGCCCCGGGATGCGGGAGATGCTCGGCGTCACCGCCGCGGTCGTCGGGCAGGGCCACGAGGACGACGTGGCGCTGCTCACGGACGGCCGCTTCTCCGGCGCGACCCGCGGGCCGATGGTCGGCCACGTCGCGCCCGAGGCCGCGGCCGGCGGCCCCATCGCGCTCGTCGAGGACGGCGACGAGGTGACCGTGGACGTGCCGAACCGCGAACTCTCCGTGGCCGTCGCCGACGACGAGATGGAAGCGCGCCGCGAGGACTGGGACGAGCCCGAGCCCCGCTACGACGCGGGCGTGCTCCGGAAGTACGGCGACCAGTTCGGCTCCGCTGCCGACGGCGCTGTCACGAACCCCGCCGCGAAGCGCGAGTAGCGACGCCAGCGCGAGGCGTCCGGGAATCGCGGTGACGCCGCCGGACGGCCGCTCGCCCGCCGTCGTGTCAGTGCGACCCGTGCCACAAGTGGTCTCGGAAGGGTTATCCGTGCATCCGTCCTACGATGGATTGCAATGGCAACCGGTACGGTTGATTTCTTCAACGACACGGGCGGTTACGGTTTCATCGAATCTGAGGACGCGGACGAGGACGTTTTCTTCCACATGGAGGACGTCGGCGGCCCGGACCTCGAAGAAGGACAGGAAGTCGAGTTCGACATCGAGCAGGCCGACAAGGGCCCGCGCGCGACGAACCTCACCCGGCTGTAATCCCGGCGTTCCTTCGCAGAACTAACCCTACTTTCCCGATTTTCACGCCACGGTAGCGACGCGTGCGCCGCGACAGCGAACACGCGCCGACAGCCGCCGGCTCGCTACTCGTCGCGTCGATGGGTATCGCGCACTCCGGAGTCGCGTTCGGGACGATGGAGTACCGGCTGTACGGCGACGAGTTGGTCGCGTACGACGCGCGACTCGACGCCGTCCAGTGGCGCGCCTCGCTGGAGGGCATCCGAGCCGTTTCGGTCAGGCGCGGCCTCTGGGCGGCACCGCCGCGTACGGACGCGGGGACTGTCACACTCGACCGAACCGACCTCGACGCCGAGCAGTCGCCGTACGGCTTCTACCGGCAGTCACTTCCCTACGTCAGGGACCCCGAGCGCGTCGCCCAGCGACTCCGGGAGGTAACGGGCAGCGAAAGCGGAGACCCGTAATCGTCGAATCGACTCGTAGCGAAGCTACACGGTCACGGACTGCTGTCGGTTTAGATTTCCAGCGTAGTCAGAGAGACGGCCACACGTGAGGACGCAGGTGTTAGAGGGAAGTACCGGGAATACAGAGCCCCCTCTCAGAGAGTGAGGTCAGCGAGCCCGGAGCCAGCGCTCCGGGCGAACGTGAGTGGAACCGCCCGAGGTGGCAAACCGCGACACCTCGTGCTCGCGTTTTTGCTTCGCAAGAAGTGGGACCGCCGAGATTCGAACTCGGGTCCTACGGACCCCATCCGCAGAGGATACCACTACCCTACGGTCCCGCGTTTCGAGCGAGGAGGCTTCCAGCATTAAGGCCTTCGTTTCGTCGGCGGCCTACACGAGAACGCGTTCGAGGTCGACGACGGTGCCGGAGTCGGCGTCCGGGTCGCCGACGCGGCGGCCGAGACAGACCGCGGCGCCGTTGGGCGTGTAGCACGCGACGAGCTGGTCGCGGTCGGCGTCGTCGGCGTCGATGACGCCGGGGGCGTAGACGGGCGCGCCCTCCGCGACCTGCTCGGCGGCCGACGGCGCGATGGTCACTGACGGGATGTGTTCGAGCGCGCGCTCGGCGGGTGCGAGCACGTCCCGGAGCGCGGCCTCGGGGTCGCCGCCCGGCGGACTGGTGTCGTCCTCGTCGCGCAGCCACGCGAGCGCGTCCGAGAGGTCGTGCAGCGTCGCCAGCGTGGTGTCGTCGAACGGCGTGGTGGCGGTGCGGCGGAGGTGGCCCATGTGCGCGCCCGTGCCGAGCGCGCGCCCGAGGTCGTGGCAGAGCTTCCGGATGTACGTCCCGGACTCGCAGCGGATACGGACCAGCGCCTGCCGGTCCTCGACTTCGAGCACGTCGAGGGCGTGAATCTCGCGGACGCGCAGGCGGCGCGCGACCGCTGACTTCCGCGGCGGCTTCTGGTACGTGAGACCCTCGAACTCCGCGACGACCTCGCGGAGGTTCGCGGGCGGGTCCGCGTGCAGTTCGAGCACGGCGACGTACTCCTTCGGCCCTTCGAGCAACGCGGGCGCGAGGCGGGTCGCCGCGCCCGTCAGCACGGGCAGACAGCCCGTGACCTTCGGGTCGAGGGTGCCCGCGTGCGCGGCCTTCTCGACGCCGACCATGTCCCGAATCCACGCCGACACCTGATGGGCCGACGGCCCCGGCGGCTTGTCGAGGTTGACGACCCCGAACTCGCAGATGGCGTCCGGGTCGCGGTCCGCGGGGGCGGCTCGCAGCATCGTCAGAACTCGTATTCGACGTTCTCGATTGGCGCGGGGCCCTCGTCGCTGGACGGCGCGTAGTTGTCCACGGCGTAGAGGACGATGTCGGTGACGGCGTCGGGCCCCCACCGCGCGGTGTTCACCGAGAGGTCGTAGATGGTGAGGTCGTCGAAGTCGATGCCGTAGTAGTCGGCGTACCGCGCGCTCTCGGAGTCCTCGCGCTTCTCGGTCTCGGCGCGCGCGGTCGCGGGCGTCTTCTCCTCGCGCTCGGCGATGCGGCGCGCGCGCACGCTCAGCGGCGCGTCCAGCCAAATCTTGATGTCGGCGTACTCGCCGGCCATCCAGCCCGCCAGCCGGGATTCGAGCACGACGTCGTCGCGCTCGCGGGCGGTCTCGCGGAGCTGTCGGTCGAGGTCCTTGTCGATTTGGGAGTCCTCCTCGGCGAGCTCGTTGAACTCTTCGAGGCTGAGCCCGCGGTCGTCGGCGAGCTCGCGGAAGATGTCGCCGCCGGAGATGTGGTCGTAGTCGAGGTGGTCGGCGAGCGCGGACGCCACCGTGCTCTTCCCGCTGCCCGGCGGGCCGGAGATAGTGACTAACATATCCGTGCTGGGACCGGCGCGGACAAAGAGGTTTTGAACCTGAACGGTCCGTGACACCGCCTCGCGGAGCGATTCAGCGAGCATTCGCGAGCGCCGCAGGCGCGAGCGATTCACCGCGCGACCGTAGGGAGCGCGGGCCGATGACTGAACGGAGCGCTCGAAGAGCGCGAAGTGAAGGAGGAGTGCTTTTTCCGCAAGTTTTTGCCGAGGGGTCGCCTGCGGCGACCCCGTGGTCCGAGAGACGCCGAAGGCGTCTCTCGTCATCTCGAAAGAGCGCTGCGCGCTCTTTCGGCGACAGCGCAAAAAGTGCTACGTGGGCGTCGTCTGGATGTTCAGCGCCTTCCGGATGACGTTCGAGAAGCTGAACGAGCAGATCATGTACCAGATAATCCACGTGGGGAACACGAGGATGCGGCCGTGGTTGAAGTCCACGGGGCCCGCCAGCGGGAGCGTCATCACGATCTCCCGGCCGGAATAGACGGTGCCGAGCTTCCAGTACATCCACAGGAACGCCGGGATGGTGAGCAGCATGATCCACACCATCGGGCGGAACTGCTCTTTGAGCATGCCGGCTTGGTCGCCGAACGCCTCCATCTGCTCCTCGCGGAGGCGCTCGATTTCGGCTTCGTCGCCGCGCTCCTTGGCCTCGGACATCTTGTCCTGGAGCTGCTGGGCGCGCTCTTGGTACTCGGACATCTTGTCCATGTCCGTGAGGTTCGCCTGCAGGAGCGTCGAGTACAGGCCCGTGAGGACGGCCAGCGCCATCACGACGACGTAGAACGGGAGCACGGACTCCAGCGGCCCGAGCGCGACGTCGACGACCCCGGCGATAGTGGACTTGATCGGCTGGAAGTTGTAGCCGAGAATCGCGCCGAACGCGCCGACGGCGGCGAGCTTGTCCCACTTCGACCACGACGACGATTCGGGGCTGTCGTCGACATCCTCCTCGGGTTCGAGCCCCTCGCGGACCCCTTCGGGGTCGGCGAACTCGAAGCCCTCGTCGGACTCCACGAGCACGTCTTTCTCCAGTAGGCGACCCCACTGGCCGCTGGAGACGTCGCCCTTGACGTCCTTCCAGCGGATTTCGCCCTCGTGGTCGAGGAGGTCGTCGAGTACCGTGGCCAGTTCGGGGTCCTCGCGGACCAGCGAGCGGACTTTCTCCGCGGTTCGAGACATCTTCTTGTGACCTCTTTGCGGCGACCGCTTGAACCTCTTACGGAACCCGCCACCGCCGGGCGGCGGAAAAGCGGCGGCAGTCAGTTCGCGTTCGCTTCGACGGCGGCCTCCACGTCTGCCCAGACCTCGTCGGGGGTCTGCTCGCCGTCGATTTCCTCGAGGACGCCCTCGTCGCGGAAGTACGCGACGACGGGCGCGGTGTTCTCCTCGTAGACCTCGATGCGCTCGCGGGCGGTCTCCTCGGTGTCGTCCTCGCGCTGGTAGAGGTCGCCGCCGCACTCGTCGCAGACGCCGGTCTCCTCGGGCGGATTGAAGTCCACGTGGAAGGTCGCGCCGCAGTCCTCGCAGACGCGGCGGCCGGTCAGCCGGCGGACGAGCTCGTCCTCGTCGACGTCGAGGTACAGCACCACGTCGAGGTCCGTGATGGAGTCCAGATACTCCGTCTGGGACTCGTTGCGCGGGTAGCCGTCGAGCACGAAGCCGTCGGCCTCGTCGAGCGCGGTCTTGACGATTTCGTTGACAACCTCGTCGGGGACGAGCTCGCCGGCGTCCATGTACTCGCCGGGCGTGTCGTACGCGAGGTCGAGGTGGCTGATGTCCATGCCCTTGTTCTCGCGGAGCGCGTCCCCCGTGGTGACGTGCTCGACGCCGAACGCCTCGGTGAGTCGGCGGCTCTGCGTGCCCTTGCCGGCGCCCGGCGCGCCCAGAATCAGGATTCGCGGGTTACTCATGTCCGCTCGTTTCCGGGCCTCGATTAAGGAGGTGTTGTTTCCGGCCGAACTGACGCGCACACCCGACCTGCTTTGTGGGCGGGCCGCGAACCCGAGGTGTGACCAGATTCGACGCCGACACGGACGCCGACCGCATCGAGCTCGTTGCGGACGCCATCGCCGCCCACCGCGAGCGCGACAGCGCGTTCTGCACGCTGGAGGCCGACGAGGACCCCAGCGGCGACCCCGAGTTCCTGCCGCCGTGGGTGCAGTTCGCGGACGGCACGCTCAACCTCGACTGCACGGACGACGAACTCGACCGGCTCGCCACGCTTGTCTCGCGGTTCGGCGCGTTCACCGTCGCCGAGCGCGAGACCGTCCCCGCCGAATCCGCCGAGGAGGACCCGGGAACGAACGTCCGCATCGACGCGCGCGCCGACGACGAGCGCGTCGGCCAGTTCGTCGACGCAGTCTTCCAAGAGGTCTACGACCTCCCCGAAGAGTTCCGGCTGTGGGCGGTCGAGGTCTGACCGCCCCGGCGCTGCGTGGACGTCACGGGAGGTAGCCCCACGTCAGGACCGCCAGTACGCCCGCGTCAGCAACACGAGCACGGGCAGCACTTCCAGCCGCCCCACCCACATCAGGCCGACCATCAACAGCTTCGTGGTCGCGGGGAGGAACTCGTAGAACCCCATCGGACCGACGAGCCCGAACCCGGGACCGACGTTCCCGAGGGTCGCGGCGACCGAACTCATCACTTCCAGCGCGGTTAGCGACTCCTCGATGCGCGTGACGTCGACAGCGACGAAGACGGTGCCGCCGACGAACAGCGCGAAGTACACCGCGGTGAACGCGTAGATGCCGCGGATGGCGTCCTCGTCGAGCGCGCGGCCGCCCAGCCGGACCGGCTTGACGGCTTCCGGGTGGATGGTCACGAACAGCTCTCGCTTGAGGCTCTTGAGGATGACCAGCCACCGCACCATCTTCACCGCGCCGCCCGTGCTGCCCGCGCTCCCGCCGAGGAAGAGCGCGAGGAACAGCACGTACTGGCTGGCCGCCCCCCACTCCGCGAAGTCCATGCTCGCGTACCCCGTGGTGGTGATGAGGGACGCCGCTTGGAAGGCGGCGTGGCGCAGCGACGCCTCGACGTTCCCCGCGACGGGCCCGACGGCGACATCCAGCATCGGCCCCGTGAACAGGAGCCCGGCGAGCAGCGCGGTGACGGTGCCGACGACGCCGACGTAGAAGCGGAACTCGGAGTCGCCGAACAGCGCGTCCGTGTCGCCCCGCAGGGCCTGCCAGATGAGCGCGAAGTTCGTCCCCGCGGCGAACATGAACGGCACGATGACCCACTGGACGACGCCGGAGAACGCCTCGACGGAGCGCGCCTCCGGGCTGAACCCGCCGGTCGCCATCGTCGTGAAACCGTGGGAGACGGCGTTGTATAGGCCCATGTTGGGCGCGTGGCCGGTGCGGTGGAGGCCGTACAGCAACACGATTTCGAGGAGCGTGATGCCGGCGTACGCCAGCCAGAGGGCGCGCGCGGTCTCCGCGATGCGCGGGGTGAGCTTCTCGATGCTCGGGCCGGGCGCCTCCGCGTCCATCAACTGGGCGCCGCCAACGGAGAGTTCCGGGAGGATGGCGACCGCGAGCACGACGATTCCCATGCCGCCGAGCCACTGCGTGAGCTGTCGCCACAGCAACACCGCGTGGGAGTGGGTGTCGAAGGAGATGTCCCCCATCACGGTCGCTCCCGTGGTCGTGAACCCGCTCATCGTCTCGAACAGCGCGTTCACGGGGTCACCGAGCGTGGACCCGGGCGCGGACGCGGCCGCGACTCCCGGCACGCCGTGGGCGGCGAACAGGTACGGGAGCGCGCCCACGACGCTCACCGCCAGCCACGTCAACGCGACCATCAGGAACCCCTCGCGGGAGCCGAGGTCTGACGGGTCGCCGACGCGTTCCAGCGCCGCCCCCACGGCGAACGCGACGACGATGGTGGCGACGAACGCCGCCAGCCCGCCGTCGCCGTAGTAGAGCGCGACCGCCAGCGGCGCCAAAAGCGGGACGGACAGCCACTTCACGACGGTGCCGACGAGCGCGACGCTCGCCCGCCAGTCGACGCGGACGTTCATCGGTTGCTCGCGGTCATAGCTTCGAGGTCACCTCCTCGAGCGCGTCCGCTTGCACGAACGCGACGACGTGGTCGCCGGCCTCGACGACGGTGCTCCCGCGCGGGGTGACGTACTCGCCGCCGCGCGTAATCGCGCCGACGACGACGCCCGCGGGGAGGTCCACCATCACGTCTTGGATGGCGCGGCCCGCGAGCACGCTGTCCTCGTCGACCTCGACCTCGACGACTTCCGCGCCGCCGGGCTCGATGATGGCGACGTTCTCCGCGCGGCGCTCGCGCGTGAACCGCGTTATCTCCTCGGCGGTCACGCGCCGGGGGTTGACCGCGACGTCCACGCCGACCGTCTCGAAGAGGTCGACGTAGCGGGCCTGCTCGACGACCGCAATCGTGCGCGCGGCGCCCTCGCGTTTCGCCAGCAGCGCCGCGAGCAGGCTGCGCTCGTCGCTGCCGAGCGTCGCCACCACCACGTCGGCGTGCTCGATGTGCTCCCGTGAGAGGAACTCGGGGTCGGTGGCGTCGTGGGAGTAGACGGTGACGGACGGCAACAGCTCCGCGAGTTCGCGGGCGCGGGCCTCGTCGAACTCCACGATGCGCACCGAGACGCCGCGCTCGGCGAGCTTCTCGGCGGTGAGCTGGCCGGTCGTCGACCCGCCGACGACGACGACCTCCTCGACCTCGCTGGCGGCGCCGTCCGGGTCCAGCGAGCGCGCGAACTCGCGGACGCTGGCGGGCCGCCCGACGACGACCACGCGGGCGTTCCCCTCGATGACGGTGTCCCCGCGGGGGATGCTGGCGCGGTCGGCGCCCTCCGGAATGACCGCCACGAACGTCAGCTCGTCGAACCGGTCGGCGTCCGCGACCGTCTCCCCGGCCAGCGGGCTGTCCTCGCGGACCTCGAACTCGGCCATCTGGATGGAGCCGCCGGCGAACGGGTCGACGTCGCGGGCGGTCGGCAGCCCGACGACGCGGACGATGGCCTCCGCCGCGAGCAGGTCCGTACACACCATGAAGTCCACGCCGAACGCGCCGTGGTGTTCGCGCCACGTGTCGAGGTAGTTCGTGTCCTCCACGCGCGCGATGGTGAACGCGTCGCTGATGGTGGTGACGGTCGCACAGGTGGCGAGGTTGGTCTCGTCGTCGTCGGTGCTGGCGATGACGACGTCGGCCTTCTCGACTTCGGCCTCCCGGAGCACGTCGAGGTCGGTGCCGTCCCCGGTGACCGCGAGCACGTCCTCGGCGTAGGTCAGTGACTCGACGCGGTCCGGGTCGACGTCGACGACCACGACCTCGTGGGCGTCCGAGAGGCTGCTGGCGATGCTCGACCCGACCTCGCCGGCCCCGACGACGAGAATGCGCATCAGTCCGCCACCCCTTCGTACATGCCCGGTAGGTGAGGCCCCGCCGTGAATAGCGCTTCGGAAGGTGGGCGCCGCGGAGGCGGGCCGCGGCCGCCGACAGCCGTTTCAGGCCGCACGACTACCTCCGGACATGGGTCTGGGCCGCCGCCTCCTGATGGTGCTCGTCGGCGTCGCCGCCCTCGTCTGGCACGCGCTCGCCGCCGCGGTCGTGCTGTGGGCGCTGGTCGTCGTCGCCTCCGCGGACATCCCGCTGACGACCGCGGTCGGCGTCTTCGTGGGCGTCGCCGTCGCGTTGGGGTACCTCAACTACCGCGTCGGCACCGCGCGCGTGCTCGCGCAACTGCACGCGCTCCCGCTGGAACCCCGGAACGCGCCGCGCGCGTACCGCGTGCTCGACTCGCTGTCCGACCGCATGGGCGTCGAACCGCCGACGCTGTACGTCGCCCGGATGCCCGTCCCGAACGCGGTCAGCCTCGGCGGCCCCGGCGGCGCGGTCGTCTTCGACCGGGCGCTGTTCGGCGTGCTCGACGCCGCAGAGTTCGAGGCGGTGCTGGCGCACGAACTCGCGCACATCGAGAACCGGGACAGCCTCGTGCAGTCGCTGGCGTTCGCCGTCGGCCGCACGCTCGTGGGGTTCCTCGCAGTGGTGGTGTTGCCGGCGGCACTGCTCGCGCGCGGCTGGAACCGCCTGCTGGCGTGGGCGCGCGGCCGCCCGACCGCCGCCTCGGAGGGCGCGCTCCACGAGCGCATCGGCCGGCTGGTGTTGGTCGCGTTCGTCGCGTTGACGTTGCTCGTTCGCGCGCGCTCGCGGCAACGCGAGTTCGCGGCCGACGACCGCGCGGTCGAGGTCACCGGCGACCCGCTCGCGCTGGCGCGCGCACTCCGGAAGATTCAGCGCGCCCGCGAGCCGGTTGGCCTGCCGGGGCCGCTGTCGGGGCGCCGAGAAGAGACCGAGGGCGAGCGGTGGTTCGCCACGCACCCGGCGATGGACGACCGCATCGAGCGGCTCCGAGAGCGGGCGGCCGCCGGACGCGTCAGGCGCCGTCGGTGACGATGCTGGCGACGCGGCCGCGGTCGAACAGCTGTTCGTCGGCGGTCATCTCGGGGTAGTGGGCGCCGTGCTCGTAGTCGGGCCACTCGCCGAACACGTCGGGGTAGAGCTGCTTGGCGGTCATCTCTATCTGGAAGAGATTCATCAGGGGGCCCTGATAGCGCATCCCCGAGGCGTAGACGCGGTCGTTCTCGACGGCCGACAGCGTCCCGCCGGCGTCGCTGTTCCGCAGGCTCTCCCGCACCGAGTCCATGTCGTAGCGGGGCGTCGCCCCCCAGAGGTTGAGGATGACGTCGGGGTCGGCTTCGAGCATCGCCTCGTAGCCGACCGACCCCCAGAAGTTCGACCACTCCTCGTCGGCGAACACGTCGTTGGCGGCCAGCGGGCGGGTGTCCGCGAACCAGTAGCCGGGCTTGTTGAGGTGGTACGTGTAGAAGGTGCCCTGCGAGTAGGTCGCGCGGGCGACCGTCGGGCGCTCCGCTTCCGGCGGGAGGTCGGCCTCGATGGTGGAGACGAGGTCCTCGTGGACGCCGCGGAGCGCCTCTGCGCGCTCGCGCTCGCCGAAGACGTCCGCGACGTTTTCGAACACCTCCCAGAGCGTGTAGTATTCGTAGGCGTCGCGGTACTGCTCGGGGGGCTGGTCGTGGGTGCCGCTGTAGAAGTTCCCGAACCACGGGCCGATGTTCGCGGCGATGTCGTCGATGTCCCCGACCGACCAGTTGTCCTGCGTGAGGAGGTACGCGGGGTCGAGGAAGTGGACGTCGCTGTCGAGGCTGTACAGCTGCTCCTCGTTGATGCCGTCGCCGTACGGGTCCGGGAGTCCCTCCCAGTCGAAGGAGACGCCGTCGAGGCGCTCGTAGTAGTGGTTCATCGTCGTCCCGGACATCTCGGGGACGTAGATGGAGTTGACGGCGTCGCCGTGGCCGAGCGCGACGGCCATGTCGGCGTACTGCGGGAACACCACGAAGACGTCCTCGGGCGGCTCGTCGAGAGAGACCTCGCCGACGGGCGCCATCGACGCCGTGACGGAGGTGTCGGTGGTCGTCTGCGCGGTCGTGCCCTCGTTCGTGGTGGCGTCGGCGTTCGCGGTCGTCTCGTCGCCGCCGTCGCCGGAGCCGGTGCAGCCGGCGAGCAGACCGGCGGCGGTCGCCGCGCCCGCTCCCTTGAGGTACTGTCGTCGCGTGAACGGTGTCCGTTGCTCACCCATAGGATTTAGGCTGCCCTAAACAAATATAGGCGTTGGGATTTCGCTCGGTGTCACCCGCCGGGCTATATAGCGAACAGTGAGTATCGTTGCCAAACTCCCGGCTACGCGCGTCTCACAGGAGTATATATCACTCATATTATAGTTCATATGGTGGAGTGTCTTCCGTCCACGTGATGGCGCAGGATTCGACGCGTCTGTCCGAGTACGTATCGCGGCGGAAATTCATCGCGGCTGCCAGCGCGGCGGGCGTCGCGACGGTCGCGGGCTGTTCGAGCGGGGGCGACAACGGCGGTGACGGCGGCGACGAAGCAACCACTGCCGGCGACACCGGAAACGACCAGGAGACGACCGCGGGCGAGCAGTCCAACGAGATGGACACAAGCGTCCTGACCGGGGACGGCTCCTCGACGGTGTTCCCCATCACGAACACGGCCGCGAGCTACTGGAACTCCAACCCCGAGGCCGGCGACGGCGACTACTGGCCGACCGAGTGGGCCGACGAGTACGGCACCGACATGCGCCTCGCCGACTACTTCGCCGAGCAGTACGGCTACGAGCCGACCGGCGAGCGGTCGAGCCCGCCGTTCCGGGTGAGCATCGCGCTCAGCCACTCCGGCACCGGCATTGAGGGCGTCATGGAGGGCCGGGTCGACATCGGGGACGCCAGCGCCTCCGCCGCCGCCGAACTCCCCGACGCCGACAAGAGCACGCTCGACGACTTCGTCAACCACGTCGTCGGCGTCGACGGCCAGCCAATCGTCGTCAGCCGCGAAATCGCGGACGCCGGCGTCGAGAGCATCACCATCGAGGAGCTCCGCCAAATCTACCGCCAAGAGATTACGAACTGGTCGGAAGTCGGCGGCCCCGACCGCGAGATTCTCGCGCTCGGCCGCGCGGAAGGCTCCGGGACGGACACCTCGTTCCGCGCGAACGTCTTCGGCGACCCCGAAGCCCCCATCAGCCCCGACCAGCGCTTCGGGCAGAACCAGCAGCTCCAGCAGGCCATCAATCAGGCCGACAACGCCATCGCGTACATCGCGCTCGCGTTCGTCGAGCCGGACGGCGGCACGCCCCCACTGGACCTCGTCATCGACGGCACCACGTACTCCTACGGCGACAACCTCGGGGCCGCCGAATACCCGCTGTCCCGTGACCTCCACGCGTACACGTGGCAGAACACCTCCCGGAAGGAAGCCGCGTTCATCAACTTCGTCCTGAGCGACTTCGGACAGGAGGTCTTCGTGCAGGGCAACGACTACTTCGCGCTGCCCGACGACCGGCTGGAGACCCAACGCGAGAAGGTCGCCGCCTCGAACTACGAGTAAGCGCCGACCGCCCCGTGTGCCGCCTTTTCGACACACCGGTTATCACTACACATGACTCAGTTACTCGGACGGACGCGAGAGCTCCCGACACGCCTTCGCTCGCTGGTGGCCCGGCGCGCCGAAGCGACCAGACAGTGGGCGCACGACTACCGCTCGCGGACCGCGGACGGCGCCATCGCCATGCACGCGCTCGTGTTCGGGTCCGTGCTCGCGTCGTTCCTGTTGTTCCTCGCCGGCTCGGCGCTGACCGTCTTCCCGGTTCTGGTCTTCCTCGCCGCGATGGGCGTCGGCTGGTACCGCCACCAAGCCGAGGCCGCGAAGGCGCTGACGTTCCTGACGACCGTCGCCACCGTGGGGGTGTTGACGCTCATCGTCGCGTTCCTGCTACTCGAATCGCTGCCCGCGGTCCGCGCGATGGGGCTGGACCTCTTCACGGCCGTCCGGAACCCCACGATGGAGAACCCGGAACTCGGACAGGGGCTGTGGGGCCGCAACGGCTTCTGGTCGCTGACGCCGATGATGGTCGGTACCGCAGTCACGACCGTCATCGCCACGCTCATCGCCGCCCCCGTCGGCATCGCGGGCGCGGTGTTCGTCAGCGAAATCGCGCCCCGGCGGGTGCGAGAGGTCGTCAAACCCGGCATCGAGCTGATGGCCGGCATCCCCTCGATTACGTACGGGTTCATCGGCCTCACCATCCTCAACCAATACTTCTACGCGGAGTTCCGCACGCCAACCATCGGGACGTACTTCGCGGCCGGACTGATGATCGGCATCATGGCGCTGCCGACGGTTGTCACCGTCGCCGAGGACGCGCTCAACGCCGTCCCGGAGTCCATCAAGAGCGGCGCGCTGGCGATGGGGTCGACGCCGTGGCAGACCACGAAGAGCGTCACCATCCCCGCGGGCATGTCCGGCGTCTCCGCGGGCGTCCTGCTCGGCGTCGGGCGGGCGATGGGCGAGACGATGGCCGCGACCGTGATGCTCACGCACACGAAGGGGTTCCCGTCGCCGGTGTTCGACGTGTTCTCGAACTACGGCGAGACGCTCACCACGGTCATCGCCTTCGAGGGCGGGAACGCCAGCGGCCTCCAGATGAGCGCGCTGTTCGCGGGCGGCGTCGTGCTGTTCGGGATGGTGATGGTGCTCAGCGTCGGCTCCCAGTACGTCGAGTGGCGGATGCACCAGAAGCTCGGGGGTGAGCGCTGATGAGCAACGTCGAACAGAACCGCCTCGTCGCCGGCGACTCCCGGACGAGCGCGCTCGTCTCACGGGGCGTCCTCGCGGTGTCCGCGCTGGCGTTCGCCGCGTCGTGGCTGGTGCTGTTCGGGTGGATTGGCAACACCACGCCCGTCGCCGACATTCACGTCCTGCGGCTGCTGGGTGTCGCCCTCCTCGCGTCCGGCGTCGGCCTCGCGGTCCTCGGCGTCGGCTCCCGGCTCGAATACGTCCAGAGCACGCCCTCGGCGACCGCCGGCCTCCCGGTCGGCTTCGTCTTCGGGCTGCTGTGGGCGGTCCTCGGCGGGCTCGTCGCCACCCGGCTGTTCGGCAACGCCGTCGTCGTGTGGCTCCCGGTCGCCGTCCTCTTCGGCGTCGGCGGCCTCCTCGTGTCGGTGCTCCCGCGCGAGGACCTCGGCTCCACGGTCCCGGTCGCCGTGATTCTCGCGCTGCTCGGCGGCTACATCGCCGTCGGCGGCATCAACGCCGGCTGGACGTGGGAGCCGTCGTGGTCGTCGGCCGTCTTCCCCGGGAGCGAGCTCGTCCCGATGCTGGTCGTCTTCGGCGCCCTGCTGAGCGCGTGGAGCGCCGCGAAAGCGCGCGCGGGCTTCGGCGCGGAAGGCCGGCAGGCGGGCGCGTACTACCTCGTCGGGTCGGTGGTCTTCGCTATGCTCGGCGTGCTCGCGCTCCTCGTCGGGTTCATCGTGAAGAACGGCCTCGAAACGATGCTCACGGGCACGAGCCTCGCTGGGGGCCACCTCACCGTCCCGCTGCTGGGCTTCGACGTGCCGTGGCCGGAGTTTCCGTTCCTGCTGAACCAGACCGGCGGCCTGTTCGTGGAAGTGCCGGGCGTTCTCCCCGCCGTGATGGGGACGCTGTGGCTCGTGTTCGGCGCGGTGCTGTTCGCCGTGCCGCTCGGCGTCGGCGCCGCCGTCTTCCTCACCGAGTACGCCGAACGCGGCCGCTTCACGCAGCTCGTCGAGGTCGCCACCAACGGCCTCTGGAGCACTCCCAGCATCGTCTTCGGACTGTTCGGACTGGCGTTCCTCGTGCCGCGCATCAGCGGCGGGAACTCCATCTTCGTCGGCCAGCTCGTGCTCGGGTTCATGCTGTTGCCGCTCGTGCTCATCACCAGCCGCGAGGCGATTCTGGCGGTGCCCGACGAGCACCGCGACGCCAGCGCCGCGCTCGGCGTCACCAAGTGGGAGACCATCCGCAGCGTCGTCCTCCCCGCGGCGATGCCCGGCACCATCACCGGCGTCATCCTCGGCGTCGGCCGCATCGCCGGCGAGACCGCGCCGCTGCTGTTGGTGTTCGGTGGGTCGCCGTACCCGAGCAGCTACCCGAACGTCATCGGGAGCTTCGAGTTCAGTACCCAGCCGCCGTTCGTCACCAACGACGCCCTGCTGTCCCCCGCGAGCGCGCTCCCCTACCAGCTGTACTCGACGATAACCGCGGGCGTGTTCCCCAAGGATATCTTCACCAACACCGAGTTCGGGTGGGGGACCGCGCTCGTCCTGCTCGGCGTCGTCCTCGGCCTCTACGCCGTCGGCGTCGGCAGCCGCATGTACTTCCGGAGGAAGCTACACCATGAGTGAAACCGAACCCGTCACCGAACCCGACGAACCGAGCGAGCCCGCACAGCAACTGACCACGAGCGGCGAGAGCACCGAGCGCGTCCGCGAGGAGTGGGTCGAGTACGACTTCGACGGCGATGCCAAGCTCGCGGTCGAAGACCTCGACGTCTACTACGGCGACGAGCAGGCGCTCCAGAGCGTCTCCCTGAACGTCCCCGAGGAGAGCGTCACCGCGCTCATCGGCCCGTCGGGCTGCGGGAAGTCGACGTTCCTGCGGTGTCTCAACCGCATGAACGACCGCGTGAAGAGCGCGCGCATCGACGGCTCCGTCCGCCTCGACGGCGAGGAGATATACACGGACGGCGTCAACCTCGTGGAGCTCCGCAAGCGCATCGGCATGGTGTTCCAAGAGCCCAACCCGTTCCCGAAGTCCATCCGGGACAACATCTCCTACGGCCCACGCAAGCACGGCGACCTCGACACCGGCCTGCTCGCGCGCCTGCTCGGCCGCGACGACCGCGACGACGAGCGCGCGCTCGTGCGGGAAGCGCTCGAACGCGCGGCCCTGTGGGACGAAGTCAACGAGCGCCTCGACGACAACGCGCTCGGGCTGTCGGGGGGCCAGCAGCAGCGCCTCTGCATCGCGCGGTGTCTCGCCGTCGACCCCGACGTCATCCTCATGGACGAACCCGCTTCGGCCCTCGACCCCATCGCCACCGCGAAAATCGAGGACCTCATCGAGGAACTCGCGGAGGACTACACCGTCGTCGTCGTCACGCACAACATGCAGCAGGCCGCCCGCATCAGCGACCAGACCGCCGTCTTCCTCACGGGCGGCGAACTCGTCGAGTACGGCGACACCGACCAGATTTTCGAGAACCCCGAGAGCCAGCGCGTCGAGGACTACATCACCGGCAAGTTCGGGTGATTCCCGTGCCGCGCGAGGAATTCCAACAGTCGCTCGACGACCTGCGCGCTGACGTCGCCGAGATGGGCGAGCTCGTACTCGGCCGGCTCGACGACGCCCTCGACGCCCTCGAACGCGGCGACGACGACCTCGCGCGCGCCGTCATCGACGGCGACGACGCCGTCAACGACCGCTACCTCCGGCTGGAGAGCGAGTGCATCGACCTGTTCGCGCTCCAGCAGCCCGTCGCCGGCGACCTCCGCTTGGTCGCCGCGTCGTTCAAGATTCTCACCGACCTCGAACGCGTCGGCGACCTCGCCACGAACTTCGGGCGGTACGCGCTTGGCGCCGACGACGCGCGCCGCGTCGACGTGGACGTGGTGAACGTCGGCCGCGACGCCCGCGACCTCGTCGCAGACGCCCTCGACGCGTACGCCGCCGCGGACGCCGACGCCTGCCACGACATCGCCGCCCGCGACGACGAAATCGACGCGCTCTGTCAGGCCGCCAGCGAGCGCGTCGTCCGCGACCTCATCGAGCGCGAAGCCGACGACGACCCGTGGGACACCGAGGCGCTGATGGACGACGTCTCCCGACTGCTGTTGACGATTCGGGACGTCGAACGCGTCGCCGACCACGGCGTCAACGTCGCCGCGCGCACGCTGTACGCCGTCGAGAGCGACCCCGCGCTCGTCTACTGACGCCGCCGGCTCTTTTCGACTCGTGGCCGCCGCTGGGCAGTCGAGCACGCGAAAGAAGATACGTCGAAATTCGAGTGCCGGTGGCCGTGCCACCGAAGTCCGGCGCGAGTCAGTCGCCGCCGCCGAACATCTCCCGCATCATCGGGTGCATCTCCATCATCTGCTCTTCGGCGATCTCCTCGTAGAGCTTGTACGTGATGGATATCGTCAGCAGCAGGCCGGTCCCGCTGATGTTCCCGATGGTGCCGAGCATGTTCGCCATGACGGCGAGCAGCCCGACGAGCGCGCCACCGAGTACGGTGACCTGCGGGATGTAGCGCTCGAGGACCTTCTCGATGACCCCGAGGTTCTTCCGGAACCCGGGAATCTGCATCCCCGAGTTCTGAATCTGTTTCGCGGTGGCCTCCGGCCCCATGTCAGTCGTCTCCACCCAGAAGATGGCGAAGACGGCGCCGCCGACGATCATGAACGTCAGGTCGATGCCGATGCGAATCATGATCTGCCACGGCTCGATGGTCGCCGGCGTGCTGCCGAGCCACCACATCCAGCTCTGGCGGCTGTAAATCGGCGAGAGGTAGTAGAACACCCCGCCGATGGCGGTGCCGTCGGAGTAGACGCCGAGCCACGACGGAATCCCGACCGTCGTGCTCAGAATCTGGCCGATGAACTGGATGTTCGCCTGCAGCGCGCGAACGAGGATCATCGGCAGGACGCTCGCGTAGATGAGCTTCACGGGGAACCGACCGCGCGCGCCCTTCACGCGAGCGTGGCTCAACGGAATCTCGACGCGAACGCTCTCGGCGTACACGACCGTGACGTAGATGAGCAGCGTCGTGAACAGCCCGAGGACGCCGGCCTGAATCAACAGGAACGACAGCCCGTCGACGGAGAGCAGCGGCGGGATGTTCGAGACGTTACCCAGCGCCAGCGAGATCCAGTTGGGGATGAGTCCCTGATTCGGGAACTGCCCCTCCCAGAAGATGAGGCCGCCGACGAGGCTCTGGCTCACGCCCGCCACGATGAACAGGCCGATGCCGGAGCCGACGCCCCACTTCGAGATGACCTCGTCCATGAACAGCAGGAGAATGCCACCGGCGGCGATCTGGGCGAACAACAGCACCTCGACGCCCAGCGAGCCGATGCCGAGCGACTGCGCGAGCGCAGCGCTGGGCTGCAGGAAGCTCCCGAAGAACACCATCGGGATGCCCGTCAGGCACACCATCACGAGCACCAGCATCTTCTGGAGGCCCTGATAGATGGCTTGGTCGCGGGGGTCGTTCGTGTCCAGCCCCAGCAGGTTCGCGCCGCCGAGCAGCTGGAGGACGATGCTCCCCGTGACGATGGGCCCGATGCCGAGCTGCAGGACCGTCCCCTGACCGCCGGCGAGCAGGCTCCGGAACTGCCCGAAGAGGTCTTGGCTCGTCCCGGTGTCGAGCCCCCAGAGCGTGACGTTCGTCAGGAAGAAGTACAGGACGAGCACGCCAGCCGTCCAGTACATCTTCCGGCGGAACGGCACGTGTCCTTCCGGACGCTGGACTGCGGGCATCCGCGTGAGGACCGGTGCGGCAGTCTCCTTCCATCCCATGGGTTACTCCTCGCTGTCCTCGGTGCCGCGCTCGGAGACGACGGCGTCGCCGCCCTCGCTCTCGATGAGGTCGACGGCGCCCGCGGAGAACGCGTCCGCCGTCACTTCGAGCTGTTCGTAGACCTGTCCGCCACCGAGCACCTTCACCACGTCGGCCTCCCAGCCGTCCTCGGCGACGTCGCGGGCGTCGACGCGGTAGCCGAACTCCGTCTCCTCGGCGACCCCGTCCTCGGCGAGGAGCGCGATGTCCTCGTCGAGCTTCTGGACGGAGACCTCGCGGACGTCGCGGTCGGTCTTCTCCGGGCGCTTGAAGCCGGACTTGCCGACGTCCTCGTAGAGGTGCTGTTCGTGCTTCTTGCGGCCCGCGCGGCCGCGGCCACCGCGGTTACCGGCGCCGCGCCGGTTCTTGTGTGTGCCGCCGCCGTGCGTGCGGGAGCCGCGCTGTCGTCGTTTCTTGCTCGTCATGGTTAGTGCATGTCCGTGAGGAGGTCGTCGATCTCCTCGGTGGTGTGTTTGCCGAGCTGGCCGCCCTCGCTGACCGGCTGCTTGATGCCCTCGTGGCCGCCACGCGGCGGGTGCAGACGGAGCGCGGGTGCGAGCCCCGCCTCGCGGAGCGTCGTCTCCTCGTCGAGGAGCGCGCCCGCGAGGTCGTCGATGTCGTCGTAGTCGGTGTTCTCGGCGACCCACTCGTCGTCAACGTCGGCCGACCCCGTCTCGGGCTCGGCGCGCGACGCGATGAGCTCGGCGAGCACGTCGCGGCTCGGCTCGCCGAACGCCACGAAGTCGTTGACCTTCGCGACCATCCCGTCGTAGGCGTCGGTCTCGGGGACGAGCGCGCAGTGGTTGACGCTGTGGATGTTCAGCATCTCGAACGTGTCCACGACGTCCTCGCTGATGTTGACTTCACCGCGGAGCTGGACGACCGCCTGCATCACTCAATCACCTCTCGCTGTTCGTGAGCGTGCTGGGGGACGCGCGCTTCCGCGGTCTTCCGGAGCGCGTTGAACGTCGCCTTCGCGAAGTTCACCGTCGTCCGGGTCTTCCCCGAGGAGCGCGTCCACACGTCCTCGATGCCCGCGAGCTCGAGAACGTGGCGCACCGTCTCGCCGCCCGCGAGGCCGAGGCCGCGCGGCGCGGGAATCAGTTCGACCTCGACGCTCCCGGCCTGCCCGGTCGTCTTGAGTGCGACGGTGTGGGGGCGCCCACAGCCACACTCCCACGACCCGCAGCCACGGGAGACGTCGATGATGTTCAGCTTCGCTACCTCGATCGCCTTCTGGATGGCGCCGCCGACCTGGTCGTCGCGGCCCTCCGCGTAGCCGACGTAGCCGTCGCGGTTGCCGACGACGACCACGCAGCGGAACTTCACGCGTCGACCGGAGTCGGTCATGCGCTGGACCATGTTGATGTCCAGCACTTCGTCGTCGAGTCCCGGCAGCAGGTTGTCGACGATTTCCGGCTCCTTGAGCGGGAGTCCGCTGTCGAGGGCGTCGGACATCGAGTCGATGTCGCCGTCCTTGACGAGGCGACCCAGGCGAGTCTTCGGTTGCCAGGTGTCGTCGTAGCTCATTCGTTGTCCTCCATGATTGCCTCCCGCACGTCGTCGAAGTGCTCGGGAAGCGCTGTTGCGTCGAACTCGCCGCTGTACAGCGGTTCGTCGAGAGACTCGGCGTACTCCGCGATGTGTTCGCCGCGCGTGCGCGACCAGTCCGCGAGGACCGAGTCGTTGTGCGGGATGTCGAGGCCGGCGTCGATTGCGCCCTCTTGGATTGCGAACACCTTCGAACCCGGCGTCGCGCTGTTGAGGCCAATGTCGAGAACGGCCGCCTCAGCGTCCGAGTCCTGCGCGCGAACCCCGGCGAGCAGCCCCGTCAGGTACGCCGCCGGCAGGTTCCCCGTGGGAGCCTCCCAGCCGTACTCAGCGAGGTCGCTGGAGTGTGCGCTCGCGATTGTTTCGTCGCCGTCGGGGCCGGTCACGACCAGCTGCGCCGTGACGTGCTTGTTGCTCTTCCGAGCAACGAGCCGAGGTTTCCCTGACTTCAGGAGGCGCAACCTCTGATGGTAGTCGGTCCGGACCTCGCGGCGGCGCCGCATCGGCACCTTGTATCGTGGTCCTGTCGCCATTAGCTATCACCGTAGTGTTCGTCGATGTAGTTCTGGAGCCGACGGACGCTGTCGAACTCGCCACCGTTGGCCATGTTGTACAGCTTCCGGTACTGACTCTGGGTGAGTTCACCCTCGTCGCGGAGTTCCCGGAGTGTCCGTCGCTGCGCGCGAATCCGGCCGATGTACGACTGCTTGTCGTTCTCACGAGCGCCCGACTTCCCCTTGCGGGAACCGGGCCCCTTCTGGTGTCCGTAGGCCTTCTTCTCGTCGCGCTCGCGTGCGCGACCGCGCGAATTTCCGTTCTTTTCCTCTGCCGCAATCGTCCCTTCGTCGACGAGCTCGCGGATGTCCTCCCGGGTGATCGCGTCGGCGATCTCGGCTTGGGCCTCGGGGTCGAACCAGACGCGGTTCTTCCCGACGTCGAGGACGTCCGCTGCGAGTCGCTTCTGTGCGCTCAGGTCGCTCATTGGTCAACCTCCACTTCGACGTAGGTCGGATTCAGGACGCGGATGCCCGCTTCTTCGGCCTGCTCCTCAATGCGTTCGCGCTTGCGTGCGCCAACCTTCGAGGCGATGCGGGCGGCCTCCGTGTCCGGGTCGATGCCGTCGAGGTCGTCCGCGTTGTGCACGAGGACCTCCTCGAAGCCGCTGGGGTGCTTGCCGCGGACCGCTTCCGGCGTCCGGAAGCCGGCCTCGACTTTGTCACCCTTGCCCTTCACGCCGCGGCGCTGCTTCGACAGCGTGCCCTTCGGGCGGCGCCACGACTTCGGCGTGCGCTTCTTCTTGTGGTAGTCCTGCCGGTTGAACTGCGGCTTGCCCTCGCGACGGCGCTTGTTCAGCAAGCGCTGCTCGTCGTCGCTGAGCTCCGGCGTCTTCTCGGTGAGGCCGCGGGGACGGAGCTCCGTCTCCACGTCCTCCTCGGACTCTTCTTCTTCGGGTTCGGCTTCCTCGACCTCGGCTTCGGTCTCCTCTTCGACCTCGAGACCGCCGACGTCGGCCTTGATGCGCGCTGCGAGCGCGTTGCCGATGCCGGAGACGTCCGCGAGTTCGCTCTGGCTCGCCGCCCGCATGTCCTCGACGGACTCGTAGCCGGCGTCGCGGAGCGCTTCCGCCTTCGAGGGGCCGACGCCCGAGATGTCTTCCAGCGTCTCTGGCGCGTCAGTTTCTTCTTCTGCCATCTATCAGGCACCTCCCTTCGTGGGTTTCTCGACGATGTACACGCCGTCCTGGAAGACGCGCGTGTCCTTGTCCGTGACGCGCGTCAGCTGTTCGATGTCGGCCGCCGTCTGGCCGACGTCCTCGATGCTCGGGCCGCTGAGCGTCAGTTCCTCACCGTCCACCGTGACCTCGGTGTCGCCGCGGACGGGCGTCCGTCGCGGCGCCTTCTCGCCGAGGAAGTTCTGGATGACCACTTCGTCGCCCTCGACTTCCACCTGCATCGGGAAGTGAGAGTAGTGGACTTCGAGCTGGTACTCCCAGCCCTCGGTGACGCCGTGGAACATGTTCTCCACGTGGCTCTCGAACGTACCGACCGTCGAGAGCGTCTTCGCGTCGTCGTCCTCGCTGGCCACGACGACAGCGTCGTCCTCGACGGAGACGCTGACGTCCGGATACCAGAGGCGGCGCGACACGGACCCTTCGGGGCCTTCGACGGTGAGGTCGAGGTGGTCGACCTCCGCCGTCACGTCGTCCGGAATTTCGATTTCGACTCGTGCCATTGTTAGTATACGTACGCGATCACTTGGCCACCGATGCCCTTCTCGCGGGCCTCGTAGTGGCTCATGATGCCGTGGCTCGTCGTGACGACGAGCGCGCCGTAGTCACGGGCGGGGAGGTATCGCTTCTCCCACTTCTCGTACCCGTCGGCTGCCACGGAGTACCGTGGGTTCACGGGGCCACACTCGTTGATGGCACCTTTCAGTTCGACCTCGAACTTGCCGGCCTTGCCGTCGTCGACGAACTCGAAGCCGCCGATGTACCCGCGGTCGTAGAAGACCTCGAGGACGGAGCCGACCATGTTGGAGGCGGGCTCTACTGTGTGCGTGAGGTGCCCGACGCTCTCGGCGTTGTCGATGCCGGAGACCGCGTCGGACAGGGGATCGTTTGCCGTCATTGTTAGCTGTACTTCTTGAAGCCCATCGAACGGGCAATCTCCCGGAAGCACTGTCGACAGAGCCAGATGTCGTACTTGCCGACGAGGCCCTGCTTGCGGCCACAGCGCCGGCACTCGTGTGTCTGGCCCGTCTCGTCTGCTTGTTCGCTCTCGCTCATTCGTTGACCTCCACGTCGAAGTTCGCTTCGAGGAACGCGACCGCGTCCTCGGGGTTGAGTCGGTGATTCGACGGAATCTGGCGGCTGACCTGGTCGCGCTTGGCGACCCGGTAGCCGGGGCGCACGAGGTTCACGGTCACGTCGAGGCCGTAGATTCCGATGTCGGGGTCGTACTCCTGACTCGGGAAGTCCGTGTGCTCTTCGATGCCGAAGCTCACGTTCCCCGTGTCGTCGAACTGGCGCTCGTCGAGGTCCACGTTCGGGAGCGCGCGGTCGAGGAAGTCGCGGGCGCTCTCGTCGCGGAGCGTGACCTTCGCGCCGATGGGGTCGCCCTCGCGGATGCCGAACTCGGGTTCGGTTCGCTTGGCGGTCGTCCGGACCGTCTGCTGGCCCGTGATCTCCTCGAGGATGTTCTCGGCGTTCTGGAGGTCGACACCACCTTGGCCGACGCCCATGTGGGCGACAACCTTCTCGATGCGCGGCTCGCGCATCTCGTGGAAGTCGGCTTCAGTCTCGCTCATTCGTCATCACCCGGGAGGTCGGCGTCGTCCTCGACGAAGTTCTCGTCGATGACGACGACGTACTCTTCGACCGTCTCGAAGCTCCCGTCCGCGGTCTCCACGTAGACGGTGTTGTCGGCGCTGCCCGGCTGCACCGAGATCTCGTCGACGCGGCCGATGTCGCCGGCGTGCTGGCCCGCGACTGCGGTGACCAGCGCGCCCTCGCCGTACTCGAAGTGGGCGACCACGTCGCTGGACTCGTTGTCCACAACGACGGAGTCGTTCCCGCTGTAGACGTCCTCCTCGACGAGCAGGTTCGTGCCGTCGTGGAGGTTCAGCTGGGTCTGCCCGCCGGAGACGGTGGTCTTGTCTTCGACCTTGCTGAGCTTGCTGCCGGCCGCGTCGGCGTCGATGGGCGTCAGCCCGAGTCGACCCCCCTCGTCGGGGAAGACGCGGTAGTGTTCGTCGCGCTCGGGGAACGCAAGGATGTCGAACATCCCGATGGGGCGGTTGACGTCGCCGACCGAGCTGCCGTTGACGAGCACGCCGTCAGTGTTGATGGCGTACTGCGCTTCGCTCGTGTCGTCGACGTAACCCAAAACGTCCCGGAGCACGACGACGAGCGGTACGCCCGACTCGCCGTGCGGACCGGCCCCGGCCTTCGCGGTGAACGTCTCCGTCTTCCGCTCGACCGGCCAGGACTTCGGTACCGAGAGTCGCTTCTGGTGGTTCGTCATTCGTTGTCACCTTCGAGGCGCGCGGCGCGCACGTCGTCTTCGAGGTCGAGCTCGGTGACGCGGAGGTTGCTGGCGTCCATCGGCTTCGGCAGCTCCTCGCCGTCGGCCTTCTCGATGGTGACGTCCTCCACGCGAACCGTCTCGTCGCGGAGGTCCACGTCGACGACTTCGCCGTCCTCGCCGGCGTCGTCGCCGCGCATCACTTCGACGGTGTCGCCGACGTTGACGCGAACGCGTCGCTGGCCGTACTCCTCGCGGAGCTCCTCGGACAGCGTCGCGTGGACCTGCTTCTGCCGCTCGTGAAGCGGCGCGCGCTCCGTACGATTTCGCTGTTTGTGTGGTTGCTCAGTCATGCTATACGATCATCGTCGCGGTACTCGCGATGGTACCGTACCGTTCCGCCACTTCGCGCGAAATCGGGCCCTTGATCTCGGTCCCGCGAGGCTCGCCGAGGTCGTCGATGACGACCGCGGCGTTGTCCTCGAACTTCACGCGCGTGCCGTCCGGCCGTCGGATGGGCTTGCGCTGGCGCACGACGACCGCTTCGAGGACTTGGCGACGCATCTCCGGCGTCCCCTTCGTCACCGAGACGGTGATCGTGTCGCCGAGCCCGGCCTTCGGGTGGCGGTTCTTCGTTCCTTGGTAGCCCTTCACGCTCGTGATCTTGAGCTCGCGTGCGCCGGTGTTGTCGGCGCAGTTGATGAGCGAGCCCTTCTCCAGACCCTGCGTGACGTCTGCCTTGATGGCTTCCATCAGGCGTCACCTCCGTCGGTGACTTCGACGACCACGTGGGACTTGGTCTTCGAGAGCGGTCGGGTTTCTGCGATACTGACCGTGTCGCCAACCTCAACATCGAGGCAGTCCGGCTGGTGGGCCGGGACGCGCGACCGCCGCTTCATGTAGCGGTCGTACTTCGGCACGAATACGTCGTATTCGCGCTCGACGACGATGGTCTTGTCCATGTCGGTGGAAGCCACTTCGCCTTCGAGAACCTGACCGCGCACGGACAGCGTTCCGTGGAACGGGCAGTCCTCGTCGGAGCACGTGCCTTCCGGTTCTGTTACGTTCAGTCCTATCGCCATTTCGAATCAACTCCGGTTTCGGAGCGTGTAGCGGGTCGTGAGAGCAACGCGACCCCATCCACCGTAACGTAGGCCGCGCCCTCGCCAGTGGTTTGGCTCTCGCCACCTGCAGGTTGAGACGCGGTCCCGGCGCCCTTCGCGGACGCCGCAGCTTCATCTGTGAGTCGGAACTCGAATTTCGCCCCCCGCTTGGGGACCTGCTTGACGCCCGAGGTGTCCGAGGGACTGCGTCCCTCGCTACTCGCGTCCGAGGAGCGTGGCTCCTCGCTGAAGACGAGCGTCCGCATCGTCTCGCGGACGACCTCGCCCTCGATGCCGACCCGCGACGGGTCCGTCGACTCGACGACCCGCGCGTGCAGGCCGACGAGTTCGTGCCGCGGCAGTGTCTCGGGCGTCACAGTCATGTTACTCGCTGTCCGCTTCCGCTTCGAGGTCGCCTTCTTCTCGCTGAATCGTCTTGATTCGCGCGACCGTACGACGGAGCTCGCCGATGCGGCCCGGGTTGTCCGGGGCGCCGCCGGCGGCCTTGACGGCCTTGGCGTTCAGCAGCTCCGTCTCGATCTCTTCCAGTTCCGCTTCGCGTTCCGCAGGAGTCATGTCCCGAATCTCTTCGGTGTGAAGAATCGCCATTATTCCTCACCCTCCTCGGACTCGTCTTCCATCTCTTCGAGGAGCTCCTCGGCGGTCTCCTCGGCGTCCTCGTCGACGTCTTCGAACTCCTCGACGTCCTCGGCGAGCTCGTCGAGTTCCTCTTCGACGTCGGCGTCGGTGTCCGGCGGCGACGTCGCGGCCGCGCCTTCCTCGACTTCGACGTCTTCCTCGACGATCTCCTCGACGGCGGCCTCGTCGGCCGCGTCGGGCTCCGTGGCCTCTTCGGCCTCGGCGTCCTCGCCTTCGCCTTCGAGGAGCTCTTCGAGCTCCTCGCCGGCTTCCTCCTCGTCGACGACGAGGTCCTCGATGTCAGCGTCCTCGTGGATCTCGAAGTCGTCGGGGAGCTTCGCTTCCGGCGGGATGATCTTGACGCTGACACCGATGGTGCCGAGCTTCATCACCGCGACGCCCTTGCCGTGGTCGACGATCTCCTCGGCGGGCTCGCCGTTGTGCTTGATGTAGCCGCGGTTGAACTTCTCGACGCGGCCGCGGTTGCCAGTGACCTTCCCGCTCAGGACAATCTCGGCGCCGAGCGCGCCGGCCTCCATGATGCGGTCGATGGTCGTGTGTCCGGCCTTCCGGAAGTACCAGCCGCGTTCGAGGGCGTTCGCGAGGCGGTCCGCGACGATCTGTGCGTTCAGGTCGGGTTCGTCGACCTCCTGCACGTCGATCTGCGGGTCCTCGAGGTCGAATCGCTCCTCGAGCTGGGTGGTGATCTTCCGGATGTTCTTCCCGCCCTTCCCGATGACCATCCCGGGCTTCTCGGCCTTGAGGACGATCTGCATGCCCATCGGGGTCGGGGCGAGCTCCATACCGCCGTAGCCGGCGCGCGCCAGCTCGTCGGCGAAGAACTCGTCGATTTGGGAGCGCTGGAGGCCCTGCTCGATGAACTCCATCTCGTCGGCCATTAGGCGCTCACCTCCTCGGCGTCGGGTTCGGCGACCACGAGCTCGACGTCACAGAGGGTCGTGTTCCACGGGTCCGCTTTCCCCATCGCGCGGGGCTTGCGGCCGCGGCTCTCGTCGACCTTGTGCGGGGCGACGTGTTCGATGACCATCTGGTCGGCGTCGAAGCCCTGCTGGTCGGCGTTGTTCGCCACGTTGTTGAGGAGCTTCTGGAAGTCCTTCGAGGCCTTCTCCGGGTACCGTCCCGCGTCCCAGCCTTCGATGTCGTTCCGGTGGCCGACGCCGCTGTTGTGCTGCTTGAACGGCACCGACTGCTCCTCGTTGATGACGGCGTCGAGGTACTCGCGTGCCTCGGCGACCGTCTTGCCCTTGATCTGTCGGGCGATGGCTTTGCTGTGCTTCAGGCTGATGGACCGCTCCCGGAGCATCGCTTTCGCGGTGGTCTCGGGGTCCGTGTCCACGCTGTAGCTGATTCCCATGGTTTACTTGAGCGGCACGAACTTCGAGGAGCGGGTCGCGCCGATGCCCGCCTGCCCGTGTTCGACCGACGTCCGGGTGAGCTGGAACTCGCCGAGGTAGTGCCCGAGCATCTCGGGCTCAATCTCGACGCGCTCGAACTCCTGTCCGGTGTACACCGCGAACGTCAGCCCGACGAACTCCGGCAGCACCGGCATGTCGCGCAGGTGCGTCCGGATGGGGTCGTTTGCCGTCTCCTCGGGCGTCGATTCGCGGGCTTCCTCGAGGACCTTCTGGTGGTCTTCGGACAGCCCACGGGTGATGGTTCGCCGCTGGCGTGCGGGGAGCAGTTCCGCGACTTCCTCCAGGCTCATCTCCTGGAGTTCGTCGAGGTCGTGGCCGCGGTAGGTGAACTCACCCTCGCGGCCGGTTCGGTATTCCGTACTCATGGTTACTTGTTGCCCCCGCGGCCGGTCCGCTTGGAGGCGATGTCGCCGACTTTCCGGCCCGGCGGCGCGTTACGCGAAACGCTCTTCGGTCGGCCGGGGTGCTGGCGGCCGCCGCCACCGAACGGGTGGTCGACGGCGTTCATCGCCACACCGCGGACGATGGGCCACTTGCCGCCGCGGGTCTTCATCTTGTGGTGCTTGTTGCCTGCCTTCACGAACGGCTTGTCCGTGCGACCGCCACCGGCGACCACGCCGATGGTGGCGCGGCAGTCCGGGGAGAGGCGCTTGACTTCGCCGCTGGGCAGCTGCACGACCGCGGCGTCGCGCTCGTGCGTGACGAGGTCGGCGTTGACCCCGCTCGCGCGAGCGAACTTGCCGCCGTCGCCCGGCTGGCTCTCGACGTTACAGATGGGCACGCCCTCGGGAATCTCGCCGAGCGGCAGCGTGTTGCCCTCCTCGATGGACGCGGAGATGCCGACTTCGAGGGTGTCGCCGACGGCGACGCCCTCGCTGGCGAGCACGAGGCGCTGGTCGCCGTCCTCGAACTCGACGTTGGCGACCGGCGCGCTGCGCGCGGGGTCGTGCTCGATGTCGACGACTTCGCCGACGAGCACGTCCGTGTCCTCGGTCTTGCGGTGCGAGAGCTCTGCCTTGTAGCGGTGGGACGGCGCGCGGAACGTGGACGTGCCGCGGCCGCGCCGTTGGCCTTGAATTCTTCGTCCCATGTTCAGAACACCCCGATGCGGGAGGCGACGTCCTGCGCGTCGTCGTCCTCCGAGAGTGTGACGGTCGCCTTCTTCTCTGCCTCGGGCGTAATCTGCGTGTTGACGTTCGTCACCGTCACGTCGTACTGCGCCTCGATGGCGTCCCGAATCTCGGGCTTGGCGGCGTCGATGTCGACGACGAACTGGAGCTTGTTCTGGAAGTCCATCTCGTCCATCGCCTTCTCCGTCACGATGGGGTAGTCGATGATGCCGCTCATCGGTCGGCCACCTCCTCGACGGCGCTCTCCGTCCAGAGGGTCAGTCGGCCGGGCTCGGCGCCCGGCGCGAGGTCCTCGGCGTTGACTTCGCGGCCGGTCGCGACGTCGACACCCGCGAGGTTCCGCGCCGCCTTCGACGGCCCGGTCTCGCTGGAGGTCACGACCAAAAGCGACGAGGGCTCCTGGTACTTGCGGCCGCGCAGCGTCCCCTGCCCGGCGCGGACGTTGCGTCCGTCGTCGGCGCGCTCGACGTCCGCGTGGACGCCGACCGCTTCGAGGAACGACACGACTTCCTGCGTCTTCACGAGGTCTTCGAAGTCGTCGCTGACGACCAGCGGGAGCTCGGTGTCGTCGTCGAACGCGTGACCGCGCTCGGCGACGACCTCGCTGTCCGTCGTCGCCGCGATGGCGCTCCGGACGGCGGCCTTCCGCTCCTTGTCGTTGACGTCGAGACCCGGGTCTTTCTCGGCTTTCGGCGGGTGCGCCTTGCGACCGCCGACGGTCTGCGGGACGCGCGCGCCACGGCCCTCCGTCTTCGGGACGTGAGCCATGCCGCGTCCGCTGCCGTGGGACTCGGCGGAAGTGCGCAGGCCCGCGTACTCGTCGGAGCCGTGCTTCTGGGTTCGATTGGCCTGAGCGGCGAGGACGGCACGCTTGACGAGGTCCGGTCGGACGGGTTCGGAGAACACGTCCGGGAGGTCGAGCGTACCGGCGTCGTCGCCGTTCAGGTCGCGTACAGTTGCCTGCATGGTTATCCTTGGTTAGAGTCGGTGCTCACGTAGCGCACCTCGGGGTCGAGCCGCGGCGACTCGCTCGGCCGGACGGCCGGGCGGAATCGCACGAGGCGCTGTTCGGGACCGGGCACCGAGCCCTTGACGAGCGTGTAGTTGCCGTCGACTTCGCCGTAGTTCGGGAAGCCGCCGGCCGCGTTGACGTCCTCGTCGTCACCGTTACCGATGTCGATGACGCGCTTGTTGAGCTCGGTGCGCTGGTGGTACCCAGTCTGGCCGAGCTGCGGGACCGTCGAGCGAACCCGGGAGGGGTTCCACGGTCCGAGGTTCCCGATGCGGCGCCGCCAGCCCTGCCGGGCGTGCTTGCCTTTCCGCTTCTGCACGCCCCAGCGCTTGACGGGCCCTTGGGTACCCTTGCCCTTCGTGACGCCGGCGACGTCGGTGAACTCGCCGGCACGGAAGACGTCGCCGAACTCGTGTTCGCCGCCGTCCTCGAGGAGGTCCGCGGCGAAGTCGACGCGCTCCCGGAGGGAGCCGCCGCCGACGCGTGTCTCCATGATGTCGGGCTGTTTCTTCGGCACGCTCGACAGTTCGCCGGGCACCGTGTGGGTGACCACACGGACGTCGGCGATGTCTTCGGATTCGAGCGCTTCGGTCAGTGCGTCTGTCTCTCCGCCCGTTTCCGGGACGGAGAGCGCGCGGTCGAGAGACTCGTGGGTGTCGTCGGCCCAGACTTCCGTGAGCGGCTTCTTGCCGTACGGCGTGTCCTCGTAGAGGCGGACGGCCGCCGCCCGCATGGGCGGCGTTTCGACGACGGTGACGGGCACGGTCGTCTCCATGCCCTCCGTCGGCGCGTTCGCCTTGTCGTCGACGAGGACGACGTGGGTCATGCCGGCCTTGTAGCCAGCGAAGCCCTGAAGACCGACTTGACCGTCGTCTTCGGGCCACGAGTTGAAGCGCGGTACTTCACTCTCCGCGCGCTTGCGGGGACTGAACCCCATCGAGCCTTTTCGTGGTCGGTTTGGCTGTGGCATCGTATCACTCCGTGAGCGTCAGGCAGCCGAGGGAGGCGAACATCGCTTCTTCAGTTCGCACGACCTCACTGCCCTGCTGAGGGATGGTGTTGAGCCAGGCGTCGAATCGCGCGGGTGCGTCGGTAGATGGGTCGGCGACCGCCTCGCTGACCTCGTCTCCGGTGAGCCCGAGCATAGGCGGAAGCCCGCGTTCGGGGGCACCGAAGGCGACGGTCAGTCCGTCCCGGGCGGCGCGTTCGACGTACCCCCCGAGGGACGCCGCCGAAAGCGGCGTCCCGTGACGGGAGGTGGCGATGCGAACGCCCGCGTCGGGTCGGTCGAGAGCGTCACCGAGGCCCGTGCGTTCGACCGAGAACCCCGGGAGGGGTTCGTCGACCAGCTTCGCACGGACCGGTCGTCGCGAAGAGACCCTGATGGTCACGCGCTCTCCCTCCTCTGCCTCCATTCCGGGAGGCGTCTGGAGCGAGATTGGGTGTTGCATGCCGCAATTGACCCGAACGCGCCCTTCAGATCCGACCTGGGTCACGATTCCCTGTCGTAACGACCCAGACCCGCTCGAGTCTGAGCCGGTCCATGACGAGAGACGGAGCGGCGGCAGGACACCGGCGTACTCCAGTTCGTCGCGCGTGTCGAAGGCCTCCTTTCGGAGGTACGGTGGCGTCGCGGCGTACCGCAACACCGTTTCGACGAACCCGCCGCCCCACTTCCGCTCGCCGTCTTCGTCGGGGAAGACGACGAGGCGGTCAGCCCGGAACACCGCCGCCGCGCGGGCGACGTAACCGAGTTTGCGAGTTGCCTCGCGTTTGTCCTCGGCTTCCCGGACGAGGGACGACGGCACGAGTACGCTGCGTGTCATGCCGTGTCGCGTCCGTGTC